>ERZ1643247.98-NODE-98-length-122736-cov-7.185359_pt1 | contig 122736 bp, 104 predicted proteins | sample MGYA00579264_ERZ1643247 | MGnify/ENA primary metagenome ERZ1643247 (study PRJEB29033, sample SAMEA4952262) | chicken gut metagenome | biome: Broiler Chicken; feature: Gastrointestinal Tract; material: Caecum | place: Ireland | collected 2018 | study: Broiler... | reverse complement strand
TTCGGCATACCCCGTTTTATGCGCCGATATTCCTTACCAAGGACGTGCTCTACCTACTGAGCCATATCAGCAAAGGATCGACGGCACTCAAGCTCTGCAACGCGCGGCAAAGCTATTCTATTTTATAAGAAACGAGTGCAAATGTCAATCATTTCTATAAAGGATTGCGGCGTTTTTTCTTAAAAAAATCAGCGAAGGCGCGCAAGGCAAAAGGAAACAACGGCATCCATTACACCAGGATCCTCCGCCGTCATTCGCTGGTAATCGGCCGCGGCATACAAGGCGGGCGCCTGCGACCTGTCCTTTTTGATTTTTGACGAAATCTCTCCGAATGTCTTATGCATATACGTTTCGGCGTCCACCGTCAAATATACATTGTGACCTTTTTCGGGACAGCTCACATATGTGATATTCTCCCTCCCCCGCACAGCTTCGCGCACGCGCGCTCCGTTCCCGGGGAAGCGGACGGTAGCGTCCTGTTCGCCATAAAAAAGCAGAACAGGCTTTTTCGTCTTTTTCAAAGAACGGATCGCATCAAAATTTGCCATTTTCCCAAAGCGGATGCGATTGAACAATTTAAAATAATTCCGGCATGCCCATTCCGCAAACCTGCACTTTCCCATCGTATTCTGCGCAATGACCCCGGCCGACGAAACAAACCCGCACAAGGCGACCGCACCCTCGACCGCAACATCCGTATCCAGCGAATTCATGACTGAAAACCCGCCCCAGGAATGCCCGACCAAGACCCTTTTAAACGCTTTGAGGCGTTCATCGCGCGCGGCGAAGCGCAACGCATAGCGAAGATCGACAGCGCCCTGATCAAAGCCTCCCAGATATTTCCCTTCGCTCGCAACACACCCCGTACCGTCATACGCCAAAACCAAAAGTCCCGCCCGCGCAAGCGTGGCGATCTCCGTCGTATAAGCCTGATGCCCGGCGCCAAACCCATGCGAAAAAACCGCAGCGCCGATCGGCTTCACGTCTTCACTCCTATATATGAACCCGTGTAATTGCTGCCCTTTATCCGATGCAAAAGCGACAGGATCCGCATGGATCCCTTCAAAATCATCCGCAGTGAAATACCGTATAAATTTATTGCCGTTATAGCGGCGGTAAAATATTTTGCGGTGAATATACAGGGCTATTGCAAAAAAAACGACCGCAACCAAAACAATGCAGGCAGCCAACCCGATCGCGATCCACCATACCCAATGCACGATAAATTTCTCCCAAACATTCTTTCCTTGTGATTATACGCTGAATTGAACGAAAAGTCAAATCCACGGAAACTCTTCCGAAAAACAAGTAATTCCGACCTCCGTTTGCAAAAGATGGAAAATTGGCTCATTATGCGCCAAATAGTACTCTGCATCTGCAAAAAAACGGTAGTTTTAGAAAAATTTTTGCGTTGCCAAAGTGAATAAATTTTAGTAATATATACGCCGGAGGAAAGAAATCATGAAAAAAGTTACTTTACAATTGATAGCACTTATTCTTGCCGGCGCACTCGCTGTTTCCATGCTCGGGCTCGCCGTTGCACCGCTGTTCATCACTCATCACGGCGAAATCATTGACGATGCAGGCGACCCCGATTTTGACGGCAACGCGCCCGAAAATGATACCGGCGGAGACGCAAACTCCCCCGACACAGGATCGGATAACGAAGGCGAAGCCTTACCCGACCCCGCCCCTGAACCGCCGAAAGAGGAAACCGACTCCGGATCCGTATACATCCGCTCGCTTACGAACGGACTGACGATACGCTCCGGCGCAGGAACAGGGTTTTCTTCGCTCGGGCATATCAATAAGGGTGACATGCTTCACTACGTCGGAAGAACGGGAAACTGGTACGAAACACTGTACAAAAACAAGAAGGCATACATCAGCGCCAACACTTCTTATACGGAACTATATAAAATGGAGCATGCGAACAGCGGCGATTCCGCCGTTGAAGCCGTCATCAATAAAGGCTTAAACTTGCTTGGGTTCGTCTATGTTTACGGCGCCGTGCGCCTGCACGACGGCAAAGGGAATCTTTTAAAAAATTTTGACCCTACGGAATACGACTGCTCCTCTTTGATGCAGTACATCTTTTATCACGGAGCGGACATCAACCTCAATATGACGACGCGCACACAAGTTTCGCAAGGTTCCCATGTCCCGAAAAACCGTATAGCCAGAGGCGACCTGATCTTCTTTACGAACTCGGCACGCTACAACAAAACCGGGGTGGAACGGATCGGGCACGTTGCCCTCTATCTCGGCGACAATTACATTTTGCATACAGCATCCGACTATGCCGTTATCGAACCGATCAGCAATACCCGCTGGAGTTATTATATCGAGACCCGACGCGTATTCTGAATAACAAGAAAAAACCGTGCCCGCATATCGATGCGCAAGCACGGTTTTTTGCTCTCCTGCATAGTACTATACCAAACGTGAACCGTTGATTATCAGCACGAATTTGCTTCCCAGAAAATCTGCCGCCCTGCGGCACAGCTGCATCCGTGCAAAATAGATCTCAAAATAATCCATGACAGAACAGATTTTTGTATCGATGGTAATGTTCAGCACGATCTCGTTCGCCTGTTTATCGACATACACATGCGACTTTTCCGCGGCGAGATTGACACGGTCATGAATGTTCATGTTTTCCATGCTCATGCGCGTGCTGTTGGTCCTGACACGGCTCTTGTGCACATCCGCCTTATCCGCAAGAATGAGCGCCGAAGTTATATCGCTGACCGGCAGCCCCTTGCTTTCGTCATGGTTCCCGATCGCCATCATGATATCGGCGGCGTCACGAAACGCCATGCCCATCCGCGTCAGAATTTTATAGGCAAGGATCGCGCCGCTCTGCGCATGGTCATAACGGTTGATGCTGTTTCCGATGTCGTGCAGGTACCCCGCAATGCGCGCCATTTCCACACGCTGCGGATCACCTCCCATCGCTTCCAGGATCTCCCCCGCCCATTTGCTTACGATGCTTGAATGGCGTACGGAATGTTCCGTAAACCCGAGCGCCTCGATCTGATTCTCCGCTATATACATGATCGCCTTGACTTCGGCGTCTTCTTTTACATCCTGAATCCCGATCAAAGTTTAAATTCCTCTACCGTAATGTTCGCATAGATCTCGTCATACTTTTCTTTTGTAAAGGAAATCGTGCCGAATGTCGTGACCGTCGCCGTTCCCGCCGCTACGCCCGCGCGCAGGATCTCATCCGTCGAAGCCCCCTGCTGCAGCGCCATTGCCGCCGCCGCGACCATACCGTCGCCGGCGCCGACCGTCGAATTGATCGCTACGTTGATGCTCTTGCAGTAATAGTTTTTGGTTCCGTCCGTAATGATCGCGCCGCGCTTGCCCAGTGAAAGCAATACCCTCTTCGCACCTTTATCCAGCAGGGAATAACACGCCCGCACCAGATCGTCACGCGTTTTCAGCTCTTTTTGCAGCGTATTTTGCAATTCATCCTTGTTTGGCTTTACCAGATCCAACCCCGTCTGCAAAGCAGCAAGCAGTTTCGCGCCTTCGGTATCCGCTATTTTGAGCGTGTTCGGCGCTGCTACACTGAAAAGCTTGTTGTAATAACTGCTGTCTACTCCTTGCGGCAGGCTGCCGGAAATCACAAGAACATCGCTCGTTTTGGAAAGATTTGCCACCATTTCCACAAGCTGCGCCTGTTTCGTTTCACTGATACTTTCCCCGACGTCGTTCACTTCCGTCAGCATCGACTTATTGTCAATGAACTTATAATTTTCACGTACCCTGCCTTTGTTCCAGACAAAAACGCTCGGCACACCTTCCCTGTCCAACGCCCGTTCAAATAAAGAGCCGTTCTCATTATACATAAACCCCGTCGCATAACTCTGCCCTTTCAGGCGCGCCACGCCGATCGCTACGTTCAGCGCCGCGCCCGTAAAACTGAGCGTTTTATTCTTCACGTGATTGATTTTCCCGACATTGAGCGAGTCAAGTTCAATCGTTACGTCCGTACAAGGATTGAGACATACGGTGAGGATCATGCGTTTTGGCTCCTTCTGTTATGCTTTGCCAGCATAAAATCTTCTATACTTTATTATAGTATACTTTTTGAAGAATTTCAAGACATCTTTAAAAATTTTTTTGATTTTTAGCAAGAAATCTTGCCAGATTTTGCCGTGAATGCGTACGCTCTGTTTCACCCCCCCTTAAAACATCCTGCCGCGCACAAAAAAACGAGCAGCCGGATTCACGGCTGCCCGCAGCAACTGCAACTTGAAAATCACATGGAGATCATCTGCAACGTTTCATAAAGCTCATAATTGAATTTCTTCTTCATGCTTACCGCTTCGATAATATCGAGGTCAATGATCTCATTCTTATGGATCCCGACGACGCGATTGCCTACGCCGTCGCGCAAAAGGCGTACAGCCTTGTTCCCGAACTGCGCAGCCAACATCCTGTCTGCCATCGAAGGCGACCCGCCGCGCTGCACGTGCCCGATCGTTGTCCCGCGCACGGAATACGTCGTCATGGCCTGCAATTTCTTGGAAAAATCATCCGCCGTCGAAACGCCTTCCGCCAGCACAATGATATTGGAATGCTTACCGTTCGCACGGCTGCGGTTGATACGCAGCACAACGTCTTCCATATCGTATGCGATTTCGGGAACAATAATGATCTCCGCCCCGCTCGCAATGCCCGAATACAGCGCAATATCGCCGCAGCGGCGGCCCATGACCTCGACAACGCTGATACGCTCGTGCGACGTCATCGTATCGCGCAACTTGTTGATTATGTCAAGGCAGGTATTCACCGCGGTATCGAACCCGAGCGTATAATCGGTATACTCCAGGTCATTATCGATGGTTCCGGGAATGCCGATCGTAGGGATCCCGTATTCTTCGCTCAGGCATTTCGCCCCGCGGAAAGAGCCGTCACCGCCGATAACGACAAGCCCTTCGATGCCGTGATCGTTCAGAGTTTTGACAGCCTGTTTCTGACCTTCGACCGTGTACATCTCCACACACCGCGCGGTACGCAGCATCGTACCGCCGCGCTGCACGATATCGGAAACGCTGCGCATCTCCATCGGGACCATATCGTCGTTGATCAGCCCGGCATAACCCTGTCTGATCCCGAAAATCTCCATCCCGAAATACTTCGCCGTCCTGACGACCGCCCTGATGCAGGCATCCATCCCGGGTGCGTCGCCGCCGCTGGTCAAAACCCCGATCCTCTTCATAAAGCGAACCTCCGATATACGAACATTATCATTTGTAAGAGCCCCAAACGCTCGCTATGCCATTATAACAGATACGAAAAAAAATGCAAAGCGTTTTGCAGGAACGCCTTCCCGCCGGCTCTCTTTCTTATCAAACCAAACATTTTTTGAAAATCTCAACGATAATTTACCCGCTTTTCCCTTTCTACGTGCGAATTATATCCGCCTCATCCAGGAAAAGTCCCAATTCGCCGCGCAAGCCGTGGCAATCATTGATATTTGTCATCCTGTACAGCTTGTCGCCCCGCTTGATCTTAACGACCGTATCCCCGTTCATATAATGTGCGAACAGGGAAGTAAACTCTTCAAAATCCTCTTCCGTGAGAGCAGACGCATTCAGCCAGAGAGCGTGCGCCCGTTCACGCTTCGGTGCGACCGCCCGTCCTCCGCCCGACGGCGCAGGCGCCGCCGCCCCTGCCTCCGGATCGAACTCCGTCATTTTATCCAGAATGATAACGGGAGCTTTTTCGGAGCTGACCTGCATCTTCCCTTCGATCCGCACGATCTTATCGTCCGCCAACACGTCGCGGATCCGTTCGTAAACGGACGGAAACGCAACGCATTCGATGCCGCCGTACAGATCTTCCACCGTGATAAAAGCCATCGGCGAACCGGAACGCGTGTTGATACGCTTATGCGCGCCGATGATACCGCCCATCGCAACATGCTCCCCGTCCGTAAGGTCCGGATAGGTGCGGTTCCCGTCTTCATCTTCCTCGTAATTCTGCAGTTTCAGACATGAAAAATTGCAGTCCGTAAAGGCCGAGGCAAATTTTTCAAACGGATGCCCGCTGACATATACGCCGAGCACATCTTTTTCGCGCGCCAGCTTTTCGCTTGTTTCAAGCTCCGGCACGTCGGGAAATTCAACGACGGAGTTATCCTCTTCAATGAGATCGCCGAACAAACTCATCTGTCGGCTCGCCTGCTGCTTTGCTATTTTGTTGGCCCTGTCCAACACACTCTCATAAACGAGCAGCGCCTGAGCCCTGTTCACGCCAAAGCAATCAAACGCGCCCGCGCAGATCAGTCCTTCCAGCATACGCTTGTTCAAAAACGGTGCGCAGCGAAAAACAAAGTCGCCGAAGGTGCGGAACTTCCCGTTCTTTTTCCGTTCCTCGATGATGAGCTGCGTAGCGCCGACGCCCACTCCCCGCAAGGCGCCGAGCCCGAACCGCACCCCTCCGTTCTGCACGGAGAAGAACTCTTTGCTCTCGTTTACGTCAGGCTGCAAGACCGGGATGTTCTTCTCTTTCAGATACAGAATGTATTTGGAAACTTCCTCGATCTTATCAATGCGGTTATTGAGGATCGCCGCCAGAAACTCCTTCGGGTAGAATCGTTTAAGATATGCGGTACGGTATGCCAGCACGGCATAACAGGTCGCATGCGCCTTGTTGAACGCATAGCTTGCAAAACTTTCCATATCCGCAAAGATCTTTTCCGCCGTCTCTTTCGGTACGCCCCGTGCGATGGCTCCTTCGATGTTGCCCCCGTCCTTGATGTTTCCGTAAATGAATTTGTCTTTCTGCGCCATCAGTTCGGCTTTGTTCTTTTTGCCCATGGCGCGGCGGACGAGGTCTGCCTGCCCGAGTGAGAACCCTGCAAGATCCTGGAAGATCTGCATGACCTGCTCCTGATAGACGATCACGCCGTACGTGACTTTCAAAATATGCTCCAGAAGCGGCGTATCATATTTGACCCGCTCCGGATTCAGTTTGTTCTGGATATACGTCGGGATATACGCCATGGGACCGGGCCGATACAGCGCAACGCCCGCGATAATGTCTTCCAGACAGCCCGGCTTAAGTTCCTTCATGAAGCGTTTCATGCCGCCTTGCTCCAACTGGAACACGGCGTCGGTATCGCCTTCGGAAATAAGCTCGTACGCCTCTTTGCTTTCGTATCCGATCTCCGCCCAATCGATGACCCTGCCCGTATCTTCCAAAATGTAATCGCACGCTTTTTTGATATCGGTAAGGGTCGTAAGCGCAAGGAAGTCCATCTTCAGCATGCCGATGGATTCCACTTCTTTCATGTCAAACTGCGTGGTCACGTCCTCGCCGTTGCGCGACAGCGGAACGTTGTCCGCGATCGGTTTACGGCAGATAACGACCCCCGCCGCATGCATGGACGTGTTGCGCGGCATGCCCTCAAGTTTGAGAGCCATGTCTATAACGCGGTGCAGCCGTTCGTCCGTTTCGTAGATCTGAATGAAATCCTGGTTGCGTTTGCGCTCCTGTTCATCCAAAGTTTTTGCCAGTTCGTTGCGCTTTTCCTCTTCGATCGACGGATCCGCCATTTTCTTTTTCAGCCCGTCTATATTCCATCCAAGCAATTCGCGGATGGTAGACTTTCCGTCCATGAGTTTGGTAACGCGGTCTGTCTCCGAAAATGGCACGCGAAGTACTCTGCCAACGTCCTTAATCGCCGCTTTCGAAGCCAAAGTACCGAACGTAACGATCTGCGCCACATTTTCAGGATGATATTTATTCCGGACGTATTCAATGACCTCGGGGCGCCTCTCGTTACAAAAGTCGATATCAAAGTCCGGCATGGTGACGCGGTCAGGGTTGAGGAAACGTTCAAAGAACAAGTCATACTTGAGCGGATCGACGTCCGTTATGCCTACTGCATACGCAACGATGCTTGCCGCGCCGCTCCCGCGTCCCGGGCCGACGGGGATCCCGTGCGCCTTCGACCAGCGGATAAAATCCATGACGATCAGATAATATTCCGCAAACCCCATGCCAAGGATGATGCCGAGCTCATAGTCCGCGCGTTTTTTGACCGCATCCGTAATTTCGCCGTACCGCTTTTTCAGCCCCTCCCACGTGAGTTTTGTAAGATAATCTTTCGGGTCCGTCCCGTCCTCAGGCGTATATCCGGGGATGAGCGATTTGTCTTTGATAGGATCGCCGTTGTCTTTCAGGTCAAAACACGGCTCTTCCGCACACTTCTGCGCAATAACGAGCGTATTGGAAAGCGATTCGGGGATATACCCGAACAGCTCCTCCATCTCCTCAGGGGTTTTAAGATAAAACTCATGCGACCCGAAGCGCATGCGGTTCGGGTCCTCTACCGTTTTTTTCGTCTGGATGCATAACAGGATATCCTGCATTTCCCAGTCGTCTTTGCTGATATAATGCACGTCGTTGGTCGCAACGACAGGCACGTCTATTTCTTTGGCAAGCTGCAGCAAAAGAGGGAGCACCCGCTTCTGTTCTTCGAGTCCGTGGTCCTGGATCTCAATATAAAAATCTTCGCCGAAGATCTCCTTCAGCTCCAATGCCGTTTTTTTCGCCCCCTCATAATCGCCGCGCAGAAGCTGCTTCGGGATCCGCCCGGCAAGGCACGCCGAAAGGCAGACCAAGCCTTCGCTGTGCTCGCGAAGCGTCTTATAATCCGCCCTGGGCTTATAATAAAACCCGTCGACATATGCCATGGAATCGAGTTTTACAAGGTTTTTATACCCTTTTTTATTTTTTGCCAGCAGGATCAGGTGGTCAAAATCGCCCTTTCCGTCTTTTGCGTACATGTCCTGCGTCATATACATTTCGCAGCCGATGATCGCCTGGATTTTATTTTTCCTGCACAGCTCCGCAAAATACAGAGTGGCATACATGTTGCCGTGGTCCGTGATCGCGATCGCAGGGATATGATTTTTTACGCAATGATCGACCAGATCGTCGACCTTGCAGGCGCCGTCCAGCAAGCTGTATTCCGTATGAACATGTAAATGAATAAATTCCGCCATGACCTTATCCGTTCAGTATAATCGCACCAATGCAGGACGCCGTTCAGGCGCCCTTCCAAAGAGGACGGGAACGCTCCCGTCTCGCAGCAACCCCTTCCCGACCGTTTATAACGCTTCAACAAAAGCGGCGATCCCCTCCGCCGCTTTCTTGCTGTCCGGTCCTTCGGCGTAAACGGAATATTCGTCCCCTTTAAGGAATTTCATGGACAGCAACCCGATAATGCTCTTTGCATTCGCGCGCTTGTTCCCGTCGGCGAAAGTGATCTCACTTTTATACTTGCTCGCCTCAAAAACGATGCGCTGCGCATCGTATGCATTATACGTGTCCTTGTGATAAACAAAACCGGCTTTATTCATGAGTCACCTCCGATAATTCTTCTGCTGTTTTTATCAGTTTTCTGAATCTGTGATTGATGCAGCTTTTTGAAACGCCCAGCCGCTGTGCCAATTCCGTGAGCGTTGCTTCCTTATCCTCCAACCGCGCGCGGGCGACCGCGCGCAGCCCGGCATCGAGCGAATCCAGCTCCCCTGCCGCTTCCAGCTGTTCGATCGCCTGCACCTGCGAAACGGACGCCAAAACGCTTTTATCATAGTTTTTCTGCATGCAGTTCGCGATACGGTTGATCCGGTTCCGCCTGTCCTTTTGCAGCGAAAGAGCGTCGAGCGATGAAAGAGAGCGTTCCGCCCCGATCAGCGCCAGAAAATCCGATATGCTTTCTCTGCTTTTCAAATAAACGACATGGTCGTTTTTCCGCGGTACGCATTTGGCAAGAATGTCAAACCCTTCAAGCAGTGCAAGATACTCCCCCGCAAGCGACGGATAGGAAAATACGACTTCCAGATGATAGCCGCCCGAACCATCTTCTTTCGGCAGCGTACAGCTGCCGCTCCCGCAGAAAGCGCCCGCGATAAACGCGCGCTTGCAGCATTCGTTTTCGAGCAGATACTCGCCTATATCAAACCTGAGCGAAAGCGTTCCGCCGTCGCGCTCCGCGATCCCGAGCTCAAAAAGAATGTACAGAGAGCGCTCCGAAAGACAGCGGAACACCAGTCTGCCTCTTCCGTTCCGCCTGTCCGTCCCCGCCTGCACGATCTGCAATTCGGCGCCGAACAGCTCTTCCGCCAACCCGATAAAATATTCCGCAACGCTTTCGCTTTCCGTCACAAACTCAAAGCCGACACCGTCAGCACTGCGGACGATGCTTCCCGTGACGCGCAAAAACGCCGAAAGCGCCGCTGTCTTACAGCAGGCGTTTTCAAACCCGTTCCTGACAAGTTCGCGTTTTATCTCGCCTGTAAAATTGATCTTTGACACCTACAGTTTTCTCTCTTTATATTCTTTGAAACGGAATTTCGGAACACGCCCGTCGATGTTGTCGATGCGTTCACGCGGGATCTCCACGCGCGCGAGCTGTTCGTCGACGCGCTTCGTGTCGCCGACCCGATCGGGTGAATGCGCATCCGAATCGATGATAAAACGAACGCCCGTATCACGGACCGCCGCAAGCTCTTCGTCGGAAAGATGCGTCTTTTTCGAGTTCAGTTCAATATACGTTCCGTAATCGCGCGCCGCCTTTGCGACCTCTTCCACGTTACAAAAACTAAGATAATTCAGATGCGTGACGGCGTCGACCGGATATTTTTTTATGCAGTTGATCAGCGCCTGCGTATTGTAGCGGATAAGCCCTTCCCCCGCCTGTTTTTTCCGTACCGTATACAGCCAATTGCGGAAAAACATGTTCCACATGCCGGGAACAAACGGTTTAAAGCGCACAAACCGATGAATCCCCATCAGAAAGACATCAAAATCCTTGTAATCGCTCTCTTTCAGATCCGTAATACCGCTCTTTCCGCAAAGGTTCGCTTCGATCCCGACAAAAACACGGACCCCCGTCAGCTCCGTTGCCTCGCGGCAGTCACGTATAAGCGACGGCATCCGTTTATGCCGAAGCCCGAACGCCATTTGCCCGAATCCGTGATCCGTGATCGCGATCTCCCGCAGCCCGCGCGCCTTCGCTTGCAAAGCGTTCTCCAAAACGGTACCCTTCCCGTGGCTGTAGATCGTATGCGTATGGTAATCGCCCGTAAGCTGCATTGCTAAAATTCTCCTATGTAACGGATCTCCTCCTCAAGCCGCACCCCGCTGACGGCGTACACGCGCATGCGGATCGTTTCGATCAGCTCGCGGATCTGCGCCGCACTTGCTTTTCCGCGATTAAGAATAAAGTTCGCATGCTCCTGCGCGACGACGGCATCGCCGACGGAAACTCCCTTCAATCCTGCCTGCTCAATGAGCGTCCCTGCGGAAACATCAGGTGGGTTTTTGAACACGCACCCCATGCTTTTCCCGCGGGGAAGACGATTTCTTGTACATATTACCCGATCTATGTCACGCAGAATACTCTTCTTTTCGCCGGATTCCGTCATGAATTCAACGGAAAGTATATAGAACGGCTGCTCCATAAAAAGCGAATGCTTATAGGAAAAGGCGCATTCATCCGCAGAAAAAACATGCGCGTTCTCCCCGCAAAGCGCCGTAACGCAACGAATCGTTTCGCCGATATATCTGCCGCATGCACCGGCATTCATAAAAGCCGCCCCGCCTACGCTCGCGGGGATACCCGCCAAAAAGTGCAGCCCGCCGCGCCCGTTCTCCGCCGCGAATCTGAGGAGGCTCCCTACCCCGACTCCGCACTGGGCAAGGATGCCCTGCTCGGTCAAAGTCAACGAACGCATACGGTCTGTCCGCAAGACAACGCCGCGATAACCGAAATCGGACGCAAGAACGTTTGAGCCTTTCCCCAACACGAGAAACGCGATGCCCGCCGACCGAAGGCGGGAAACGACAAAGGAAAAGCCTTCTGCCGTTGCCGGGTACAACGCAGCCTCGGCATTCCCGCCGACACCGATCGTTGTATGAGCCCGAAACGAAAACGGGATTTCTGCGCCAAACGCCCGCAATTCGCTCTCCGAAAACACGTCGGCGATATACATTATTTTATCCCCCTTATTATACAGCAAAACGCCGCTTTTTACAATGTTTCCATGATGAATTTTTCCAAATTTTTTGCGCCGATTTCGTCCCCGTTTATCGCCGCTTCGCCAGCCGCCCGCAATTCTCCGACCGTTTTCCCTGTCAGGAACGCGCTGACCGTTTTTTCCGGCACCTCCTTTTGCGCGGCATACATCGCCGCATTGTCAGCACCATACGCCTCACCTCCGACAGGCAGCATCCCGATACGCGGCAGCATGCCCTGCACCGTATCAGACAACAACAGCGAAACAAACTTTGCCGCCGCTGCATACCGTTCAGGATCCGCCGTGCAGACTGCAATGTACTGCCACAGGTCGCAAAACGCCGTAAGCGGCTTTGCCGTAACTTCCGCGCCCCTTGCCTGAAAACGATATACATCTCTCTGGGTCCCGAGCAGATATTTGTATTTTCCCTGTAGAAAATTTACGTATGCGCGCACGGATTCTTCCGTTCGGAACGCGCCGCGCAGCCCTTCCGCCCACGCCGCAACGGAAGGAAGCGCCCCGCGCCCTTGGGAAAGCACGGTATTGTCTGCTCCCACATCCGAAAAATCCCCCTCCGCCGAAAACAAAAAATATTGTCCGCGGCACCACGGAACGGCATACGTTTCCCCGCCGATGCTTCCGCCCGACGATGAAGCGTTTTGCAGCGGACGAGCCGCGTCCGCCACAAAATCCGTTCCTGTGCCGAATGAAAGCAGATCAGGATAATCTCCTTCAGCCGCCGCGTTTGCCGCGCTGGCGGGCGTATGCGCGGTCACAAGCAGCAGCACACCCTCATTTTCGCGCTCGTAGATGCGCGCCGCGCTGTTTAAAAAAGCCGTACGCGAGCCGGTCCCACCCTCAAAACTATCGATCTGCCAAACGCGAAGTACGCCTTCATAACCGTGCATTACCGCGTCCGGGCGGGGCGCCAGCGCGGGATACGCCGCCACCGCGCAAAGCAGCAGAACGGCGGCAAGCAAGACGCTCAGGATCGGTGTGCGGGCACGCCGCAAAAACTTTTTCATACTCTCTATTATATTTTCTTGCTGCAGACCATAGTATCAAAGGCAGAAAAAAGCGCCCGCAATGCGGACGCTTTTCTTTTTTGTGTCGTTTATTGTTTGGATCATCTGCCGATCGTGCGCATGATGAGTTCTTGCGCCGCATCATACCCCATGCTCTTGAGCCTGAAGTTACGGGCGGCAACTTCAATGATGATGGAAAGATTGCGCCCTGGCTTTACGGGGATGACGTGCTTCATCACCTTTACATCAAGGATCGTTTCATACAGCGTTCCTTCCCCGAGTCGGTCGTAAACTTTCCCTTCCTCCCAGTTTTCAAGCTCCATAACGAGATCGATCTTCTTTTCATCCAAAATGGAACCGGAGCCGTACATATTCTTGATGTTGATGATCCCGATGCCGCGCAGCTCCATAAAATAGCGGATGGTCTCGGGCGAAGAACCGTACAACTCGTCCGATACACGCTTTATAACAACGCTGTCGTCCGCAACAAGGCGATGCCCGCGTTTGATCAGTTCCATCGCCGTTTCGCTTTTTCCGACGCCGCTGTGCCCCGTGAGAAGGATCCCCACCCCCGAAACGTCGACCAACACGCCGTGCATGGTCATTATGGGGGCAAGGTGCTTGTTCAGATAAAAGAACAGGTCGTTCAGAATGACCGTCGTCATTTTATCCGTGCGCAGGATCGGGCAGCCCGTCAACCGCGCTTCTTCAACCAGTTCCTGTAAAACGGGAAGATCGCGCGCCAATATGATGCACGGGATGTCGCTGTACGAAAGAAGTGTTTTTATGCGTTCGCGGCGCACGTCCTGCGGAAGATCGCGCAAAAACTCATACTCGGAATTTCCGAGAACGAGGATACGCGAGGAATCGAAGTATTTGAAAAATCCTGCAAATTGCAACCCGGGTCGCGTAACGCTGTAAGAGGAAAGCGTTAACCTTCCGCGCCCGGCAAAGACTATCTCCAGCCCGAGATCGCTGCAAAAGTTTTCAAGCAGTATGGTTTCCGGTTCGTTCATTCCTCTTCCCCCAATACAAATTTTTTGATCGCGTAAGCCACGCCGTCTTCGTCGCAGCTTTTTGTAACATACCCCGCGGCATCCTTCAGTTCCTGTACGCCGTTTCCGATCGCGATCCCCAGCCCCGCCTTTCGGATCAGAGGAATGTCGTTATAATTGTCCCCGAACCCGATCGTTTCCGCCAGCGGGATGCCGTAATAGGACGCCATAAATTCCAACGCCGTCCCCTTGTCAACGCCTTTCGGCGCGATCTCCACCATCTGCTCCATACTCGACGTGATATAATAGCGATCTCCGAATCCTGCACGGCACCGGGAAAGCAGCTCTGCCTGTTTCTCCGCTTCGCACATTGCAACGATCTTGTTGGCAGACACGTGCTCCGCCTCGACAGTACGGGAAACCGCACGCGGCGTAAGAATACCGCGCACGCGGCAGATCCGCTCATACATGGCAAGAAAGCCGTCGTTTTCATTGACAAAGAATCGGTCGCCGTCGTAGACGTGGAGATGATTGTCTTGCTCCAAAAAACGGCAGATCTCCACCGTATCGGAACACGGGATACGTTCGTCGCGCAAAATTTTTCCGCTTGCTGTATCCACGATAACGCCGCCCTGATAGGCGACCGCCAATCCGTTCAGCCCCATTTCGCGGGCGCGCGGCAGGATCGACGCCGTCATCCGCCCCGTACAGAGCGCAAAAATACCGCCCCGCGACGTGAATTCCCGCACCGTTTCCTTTGTTTCTTCTGAAACCTCTCCGTCCGTATGCCGCAGTGTCCCGTCAAAATCAGAAGCGATCAGTTTGTAACGCAGCATCAAAGTTCTTCCTCGAAATATTTTTTTATGACCCCGGCAAGGCTGTCCCCTATCCCGTTTACGGAGGCGATCTCACTCTTTTCCGCGCGCATCAGCCTGTCGATCGTACCGAACCGCTCCAACAGCGCCTTCCTTTTTATCTTACCCACGCCCGGGATCTCCGTCAGTACGGAAGTAAGCGAACGTTTACTGTGTATATTGCGGAAATACGTGATCGCAAAGCGGTGCGCCTCGTCACGCAGACGCTGCAGCATGCGCAGGCAATAGTCGCGCTTATCCAAAAGCACGCTGTCTTTCGCATGCAAGGTGAATATTTCTTCCTCTCTTTTCGCCAGAGAAATAAGATCGATGTCCGTAACGCCCGCTTTGCGGAACACTTCATCCACCGCAGAAAGCTGCCCTTTGCCTCCGTCGATAACGACGAGATCGGGCTTTTCAAAGCGCTCTTCCTCTTCCGTTCCCAACTTTGCAAGACGGCGTGTGAGCACCTCCTGCAAGCTGGCAAAGTCATCCGCACCCTCCACAGTACGGATACGGAAACGGCGATAACTGTTTCTGTCCGGTTCTCCGTCGATAAAAACGACCATAGACCCGACTTTATCCACGCCGCTGATATTGGAAATATCGTAACACTCCATGCGCCGCGGATAACGCGCAAGCCCCAAAACGTCCTGCAGCCTTTTGCATGCGTTGACCGTCATATCCTCGCGGTGCCGTATCTTATCGATGACCTTATCGAGATATTCGGCAGCGTTCTTTTCCGCCATCTCCAACAGCTGTCGGCGCACGCCCTGTTTCGGCGCAAGCACGGTGACGGTTTTGCCGTACTGTTCGCGGAAAAAGCCCTCGATCAGTTCGGTCTCGCAGAATTCCTGCACGACGATCTCGTCGGGGACCTGCTGTTTCGCGTAATATTGCGCCAAAAAGGAAGCGACCGCTTCGCCGTCCTGCGAGGCATTTTCCACCGCATAGGTGCGCGCACCCTGCATGATACCGCCGCGGATGATGAGGATACCGACCGCCGCATACAGCTTGTTGCTTGTGTACGCCACAACGTCCGTATCGAGGTCGCGTTTGAGCGACGTGATCCTGCGCAGTGCGATTTTGGAAAGCATTTCCAACTTATTGCGGCAGTCAAGCGCCAGCTCAAACTCTTCGTTCTCGGCGTAGCGGCTCATCTTATCGCGCAGCCGCTCCTCCACGTCCCCCTCATCGCCGCTCAGAAAACGCATTGCCGCCTGCACGCGTTTCCCATACTCTTCTTCAGAAATGAGATGCGCGCAAGGCGCGGCACAGCGGTGTATGTGATAATTCAGACAAGGTTTTTTCGGCTTTTCGCCGATCGCCGTCGAACAGATACGCACACCGAACGCCATATTGACGATCTCCAGCACATCTTTCACGCGTACGCCGCCCATATACGGACCGAAATATTTGCTCCCCTTTTGCAGTTTACGCGAAAGCGAAAAGGCGGGATACTTTTCCGAAACAGTGACTTTGACGTAGGGATAGGTCTTATCGTCTTTAAGAAGGATGTTGTATTTCGGCTTATATTTTTTTATGAGGTTGTTTTCGAGCGCGAGCGCGTCGATCTCGGACTTGGTAATGATATAGTAAAAGTCCGCGATGCACGCGACCATTGCGGCGACCTTCTCCGTCTTGACGGAGGAATGGAAGTACTGCCTCACGCGGTTTTTGAGCACGCGCGCCTTGCCGACATAGATCACATTGCCGTCTTTGTCCAGCATGACGTATACGCCCGGATTCTCCGGCAAAAGTTTTAACTTTTCTCTGATCTCGTTCATATACTGTATCGTAAACGGCTCCGCTCTTAATATTATACAATACGGCGGCCGAATTTGCAATAAAAAAGAGCAACTTCTTTTCGTTGCCCTTTTTCGCCGCGGAACATATAGCGCGCGTTCCCTCAATACCCGAGGAATTCTACGCCTTTCAGCAATACATCGTTCACGATCTCGTTTTTAAGGCTGTAAAAGATGACCTTCCCGAGACGATTGCAGGTGACGATGCCCAGATTTTTCAGATAGCGCAGCTGATGCGAAACAGTGGTCTGGTTGATGTCCAGCACTCTTGAAATATCGGTGACGCACAGCTCCGTGATCGCCAAAGCGGACAGGATACGGACCCTCGTACTGTCCGCAAAGACGGAGAAAAAGCAGACCAATCCGTCCAGGACTTCTCCGCTCGGAACATAATTCTCCACGAGAGACTGTGTTCTTTTGTCCAGCAAAAGCGTATCGGTGACCATTTTTCCCGCTCCTGTGCGAAAATTCTTTATGTCACCATTGTACCCCACATTTGCCGATATGTCAATCTGCGCATATTGCGACGTTTGCCGCAAATGCTGTAGTTTTGCCGAATTTTATCAAATCGGAGGTAGTTCTTTTGCAAAGCGATTTTATTCTTTGGCTGGCACTTTTATATCTGCTGAAACGCTCGAATTGTTTTTCCGCCGCAGAGCTTCTGTGCTTTTTCGGCATGCTCTTCTGCAAAAATTTATCCTGCGGAGAACCATGTGAAAACAGTGCCGCCCGCGGGACCTGCTGTCAGTACTGACGTGAAAAAGCGATCGGCTCCGTTACCCTGCCGATCGCTTTTTTGATTTTTTACTTTGCGTATTCCACACTGCGGAACTCGCGGATCACGTTCACTTTGATCTGCCCGGGATACTCCAGTTCCTGCTCGATCTTTTTGGCAATATCCTTTGCCAGGAACATCGCCTGAGAATCATCTATCTGTTCCGGTTTTACGATCACGCGCACTTCTCTGCCCGCCTGAATGGCATAGCTCTTATCCACTCCTTTAAAGGAGGAGGCAATGCCTTCAAGCTGCTCCAGCCGCTTGACGTAATTTGTACTGGTCTCCCTGCGTGCGCCGGGCCGTGCGCCGGAAATGGCGTCTGCCGCCTGCACAAGGACCGCTTCGACCGTCTTCGGCTCCACGTCCCCGTGATGCGCCATGATCGCATTGACTACGTTCGCATTCTCTTTGTACTTTTTGGCAAGATCCGCACCGATCTGAATGTGCGTACCTTCCTGTTCGTGATCGACCGCTTTGCCGATGTCGTGCAAAAGCCCCGCACGCTTGGCTAGGTTCACGTCCAACCCGAGTTCGGATGCCATCAACCCCGCAAGCTGTGCGACCTCGATGGAATGCTTGTACACGTTCTGCCCGTAGCTCGTCCTGTAACGCAGTCTGCCGAGCAGCTTGATGATCTCGGGATGCAGCCCGAACACGCCCACTTCAAAAGCGGCGGCTTCGCCGTTCTCCTTGATCTGTACATCCAGTTCTTTACGGACTTTTTCGACCGTCTCTTCGATCCTTGCAGGATGGATGCGGCCGTCGCCGATCAGCTTTTCAAGCGAAATACGCGCCACCTCTCTGCGGACAGGATCGAACCCGGATACGATGACGACCTCCGGCGTGTCATCTATAATGAGCTCTACGCCCGTCGCGTTTTCCAACGCACGGATGTTTCTCCCTTCGCGCCCGATGATGCGCGCCTTCATGTCGTCGTTGGGCAACGGCACGACCGAAACGGTAAGTTCGGACGCCTGATCGCTCGCGCAGCGCTGAATGGCAAGGCTGATGATCTTTTTCGCCTCGGCGTCCGCCTCGTCCTTTGCTTCCTGCTCAATATTGCGCACCTGCACGGCCGCGTCGTGACGGGCATCTTCGAGAATGTTGTCGATAAGGATCTTTTTCGCTTCTTCCTTCGTGAGCTGTGCTACTTTTTCAAGCTCCTGAACCATCAGTTCGTGCTGATGGTTCACTTTTTCCTGCATTTTCTTGATCTCGTTCTCGCGATTGACGAGATTCTTTTGCTGCTGTTCAAGCTGATCGGAGCGCTTCTGCAAAGCGTCTTCCTTCTTATCGAGGTTGTCTTCCTTCTGAAGGAGCCGCTGTTCGCTCTTCGCCAATTCAGCCTTTTTCTCCCTCGACTCGCGTTCAAATTCGTTTCTGAGTTTTAGATCCTGTTCCTTTGCCTCTAATATAGCTTCCTTTTTTAATGCTTTACACTCGTTTTCCGCTTCGTCAAGCATTATCTGAATTCTTTGGCTGACTTCGCCGACTTTCTTTTCCGTGCGTTTTTTATTCAAAAAATAGCCGATCAAGAAAGCGCCTGCGCCAACAACTACAATAGCGCCGATAAGCACGCCGATAAATACGCCCGTACTTACAAGAAACAGGGAGCTAATGTTCGTGTCCATAAATTACCTCCCTATACAATTTAGAATCCGGCCGCGGGAAAAGGGTTGGTTTTCTGTAAACCGCCTTTTTCATGCATACCTATTTTATTATACATGATTCCGCCACAAAAGTCAACGTTCTCATAAAAAATAAAGTTGCCGCGGCATAAAAATATGCAGCCCCTTTTCGTCAGGCTGCATATTGCTCTTTTTTATAAACGGCCAAGCTCCTCTTCCCAAAGGGCAGCCGACGCATCGGACGGCATACGCCAATCACCGCGCGGCGAAAGCGAAACGGAGCCGACTTTCACCCCGTCCGGAACACAGTTCCGTTTGAATTGCTGCGCAAAAAAGCGTCGGTAAAAATTGGAAAGCCACTTTTTCAGCGTATCCCTGTCGTATTTGCCGGAGAACGCCTTCTCCGCCAAAAAAAGCACCTTTTCCGGTGCATCTCCGCGCCTTACAAAATGATACAGATAAAAATCGTGCAGTTCGTACGGACCGATGATATCCTCCGTTTTTTGCGCGATACGCCCTTCCGCGTCGGGAGGAAGAAGTTCGGGTGAAATTTCCGTCGCCAGGATATCCTGCAAGATCTTCTCCGTCCTTCCGCCGAGACGACGCGCCTCTGCCTTCACAAGATGCCTGACAAGCGTTTTCGGGACCGAACAGTTTACGGCATACATGCTCATATGATCCCCGTTAAACGTGCACCATCCCAATGCCAGTTCGGAAAGATCGCCCGTACCGATGACCAGCCCGCCCGTTTCATTGGCGACGTCCATAAGGATCATGGTACGATAGCGCGCCTGCGCATTTTCATAGGCGGAATTGAAATCGTTCGGATCGTGCCCGATGTCCCTGAAATGTTTTAAGACGGTATCCGAAATGCGGACCGTACGGGACGTGACCCCCGTCGCCTTCATCAGCGCGAGCGAATTTCCCTTTGTCCTGCCCGTCGTGCCGAACCCCGGCATCGTATAGGCCAGGATCCCGGAGCGGTCTTTTTGCAGCAGATCAAACGCACGTATCGTGACAAGCAGCGCCAGCGTGGAATCAAGCCCGCCCGAAATACCGATGACCGCCGTCTTTGCCTTTGTATGCGAAAGACGATTGGCTAGCGCATGCGCCTGCATATTCAGGATCAGTTCGGCACGTTCGCTGCGTTCGCTTTCCTCCTCGGGAACAAACGGAAACGGTGAAAAAGTGCGCAAGGCGGGCTCCGCATCCCCCATAAACGGACAAGCCACGGACAAATAATTCGCCGAGTCTTCCGAAAGCACGGTATTCATGCGCTTCCTTTCATGCAGGAGAAACGCCACATCGATCTCCGCGACCGCTTCTCCGCCCGAAAACGGCGCAGCCTCCGCAAGAAGCGAACCGTTCTCATAAATCAGATTGTTCCCCGCGAACACCAGATCGGAGGAAGATTCCCCCGTCCCCGCATCGCTGTATACGTAAGCGCAGACATTTTTTCCGGACTGTGCCGCCACGAGCGTTTTCCGATACTCTCTTTTGCCGATCACTTCGTTGCTTGCCGACAGATTTGCGATCACTGCGGCGCCTGCGCGCGCATGGCGTACGGAAGGCGCACCGCTTACCCAAAGATCCTCGCAGATCTCGCACGCGACACTGACTTCCGGATGCACGGCGTCGCAAAAGAGCAGTTCGCGGGAAAAAGGAACGCTGACGCCTTCCGCCAACGTTACAGAACGGATCCCTTCCGGCGCAGACGAAAAATGGCGCTGTTCATAGAACTCGGCATAATTGGGGAGATGCGTTTTCGGAACGATCCCTTTGACTTCGCCGTCGCAGAGTGCCGCCGCACAATTGAACAATTTTCCGCCGAAAAGAAGCGGGAGCCCGACAAACACGAGCATCCTTTTCCCGACCGTTGCAGACGCCACGTCAAAAAGCGCTTTCAGGCACCCGTCTGTAAGCACTTTTTGCAAAAACAGATCGCCGCAGGTATATCCGCTGAGAGACAGCTCAGGAAAGACCAACAGCTCCGTTCCCTTTTCCGCCTGCCGCCCGATGACTTCGATCATGCGCGCAGCGTTGTAAGCCGGATCGGCGACGCGCAGCTGCGGGCTCACCGCCGCCGTCCGCAAAAAACCGTATTTCATGCTTTCTTCCCGCCCGATCAGTCGTTTTCGTCGGACTTCTCTTCTTTCGCGCTCTTATAAGCGGCGCGGATCTTCCCCTCGATCTCGGCTTCGAGTTCGGGGTTATGTTTCAGCCAGTCGCGCATGCGTTCCCTGCCCTGTGCGACTTTTTCGCCGTTGTACGAGAACCAGGAGCCGCTCTTTTCGATGACGCCGTAGCTGCAGCCGAGGTCGATGATGCACCCTTCCTGTGAAATGCCCTCGCCGTACAGGATATCAAACTCTGCCGTTTTGAAGGGAGGCGCAAGTTTGTTTTTGACGATCTTGGCACGCGTCTTATTGCCCATGATGCCGTCGCTGTCTTTGAGCGCGTCCGCTTTGCGGACGTCGATGCGTACGGAAGCATAGAATTTGAGCGCCTTGCCGCCCGGCGTCGTTTCGGGATTGCCGAACATCACACCGACCTTTTCACGCAGTTGGTTGATGAAAATGACGCACGCATGCGATTTGTTGATGATACCCGTAAGTTTGCGCAGCGCCTGCGACATCAGGCGCGCCTGCAGCCCCACATGCGCATCGCCCATATCCCCTTCGATCTCTGCCTTCGGCGTGAGCGCCGCAACGGAGTCGACGACGATGAGATCGACCGCGCCGCTGCGCACGAGCGCGTCGACGATGTCCAGCGCCTGCTCGCCTGTATCCGGCTGCGAAACATACAGGTTATCGAGGTCTACCCCGAGTTTTTTTGCATAGACGGGATCGAGCGCATGCTCCGCGTCCACGAACGCCGCTATGCCTCCGCTCTTCTGGATCTGCGCGATCGCATGCAGGGCGACCGTCGTCTTGCCTGATGATTCCGGTCCGTAGATCTCAACGATCCTGCCGCGCGGCAGCCCGCCGATGCCGAGTGCGAGGTCGAGCGAAAGGCAGCCCGTCGGGATGACTTCGATGTCTACATTCCCCGCGGCGTCGCCGAGCTTCATGATCGCGCCCTTGCCGTAATGCTTTTCGATCTGCGCCAGCACCTGATCGAGTGCCTTCATCTTTTCGTTGTCCATTCTGTACTCCTTAAGATTGTTTTGCCCCGCCGCATGGCGGGATGAACGGTCCTTTATCGGATTTTTTTATACAGCAGAAAAAGCGTTTGATTGATCGCCCGCTCGGTGACCTCTTCTCTGCTGCCTTCAAAAATGTATTTATAAACGTAGACGGATTCCGCCGTGCCGACGGCGAGATAACAAAGCCCGACCGGTTTATTCGTATTGTCGGAGGCGGGTCCTGCAATGCCGGTGGTCGCGACGGATACCGTGCAACAGCCGGAGGCGATAAGCCCTGCCGCCATCTCATACGCCGTTTCATCCGAAACGGCGCCCTGCGTTCTCAGCGTTTCGCCCCGCACGCCCAGCCTGCGCATTTTCGCCTCGTTCGCATAGGCAACGACCCCTTCATACAAAATCTCGCTCGCACCGGGTACGTCTACGATGCGCTTCGTTACGCCTCCGCCCGTAAACGACTCCGCTGCGCACAGTTTTTTTCCGCGCAGCTTCAAAAGCTCAACGACCTGCATATGCAGCGGCGTATCGTCAAGCGCATACAAATACTCTTTCAGCCCTTCCACAAGCAGCCGCAGTACGGCATCCGCCGTATCGGAAGGCGTTTGCGCGTCGTACCCGATCTCAAGCCTGCCGTCGCCGAATTTTTCCGAATAAAAAAACTCAAAAGCGCCTTCTCCGCCCTGTTTTGCTTCGGCGATCAACGAATCGACACGCTCACGCGGCGCGCCGACAAAACGCAGAACGGAGCATGCCCGCCGCCGTGAATACTTCTTTTCAAAATACGGCAGTACTTCCGCCAAAACGGCGCGCCTGCCTTCTTCGCCGTACGGTATCACAAAAAAGCTCTTCTGCCCGGATTCCATGACCTGCATCGGCTCACATTTCAGCAACCCGGCTGCCTGCGCCGTATAAGCCGTAACCCTTTGCGGAGGGACGACGAGAAATACATTTTCAAAAAAATTTTTGCATTCAATGACCGTCTGCGCGAATTCCCGCTCGTCCGCATCGTCAAGCAAAAATATCTTATCCGCAGTATAACCGCCCGCCGTCAGAGCCGTAACGACGGTGCCGACCGCCGAGCCGTCATACGAGGCGCTGATGTTCCGGACAGAAATGCAGGCATTTTTCATGACTGACTCTCTTTCCCCGCACCTTTTTCCTGCAAAACAGCACGGTTACGGACGATATACGAAATGCCAGACCAGATCGTAAGGATCGTAGCGACCGCGAGAGCCGCCAATCCGATCCCGTTGAGCACGTCACCCGCCGTCTCCGAGCCGAAAGACACCGCGCCGACGAGCAGGAACAGGATCGCAATATCCTGAAATACCGTTTTGAATTTCCCTATCTTATCAGCAGCAAGCACGAGCCCTGCCGACGCCGCGACCATGCGAAACCCGCTGACGATAAGCTCGCGGGCAAGGATGACAGCCACACAGCATCCCGCCGCGATCAGCACCCAATCCTGCGCCCAAAGGACCTGAAAGATCTCCGCCCCGCGCACAAGCATGAGGATAAGAGCCGTGGAAACGAGAACTTTATCCGCTATCGGGTCGAGAAATTTGCCGAGGTTCGTGACCAGCCCGCGCTTGCGTGCGATATGCCCGTCCAAAAAATCGGTGAAGGAGGCAACGGCAAAAACCGCCGCAGCCGCAATATAGTTATACCCATGCGGGATCACATCAAGAAAAAAGACTACGATAAATACAGGAATGAGAAAAATACGCGAAAGGGTTATTCTGTTTGGAAGATTCATGACTCCGTTTCCTCCGCTTCACCGAAAAGATTATACTCATCGGCATCCGTGATCTTTACTCTGTACATTTCGCCCTGCACCCCGTGCGAAGCGGTAAAATACACTTTCCCGTCCACTTCCGGAGCCTGCCAATATGCACGGCCCTCAAAACAGGAGCCGTCATCGCATACCCCGTCGCACAACACGTCGATCGTCGTCCCGAATTTTTCCTGCGATTGCGCCGCCGCGATCTCTCGCTGCACCCTGTAGAGCATCTTCACGCGCTTCTGTTTTTCCCGCGCGGGGATCTGCCCTTTCAGCTTATATGCAGGCGTATCAGGCTCACGGGAATAGGCAAAAAAGCCGCAGTTCTCCAATTTCTGTTCGCGGAGGAAATCAGCCAGAGCGTGTACTTCCTCCTCCGTTTCGGTCGGGAACCCCGCTATGAAGGTGGAGCGAACGGCAATGCCCGGCACACGCGCCCGCAGCTTCTGCAAAAGCGCCGCGTACTCCTCCCTTGATCCTTTACGGTTCATGAGCTTCAGCACTCTGTTTTCACTGTGCTGGAGCGGGATATCAAGATATTTTACAAGTTTCGGGTTGGTCGCCAGCTCCTCGATCAGATCGTCGCCGATCGCGTCGGGATAACAATACAGCAGCCGCACCGAGCCGATGTTGTCGAGCGCGGTCAGAGCGCGGATGAGCGTTACAAGACTGCGCTTTCCGTACAGATCTTCGCCGTAGCGCGTCGTGTCCTGTGCGACAAGGATAAGTTCGGAAAGATCGCCCAGCCCTTCCGCTTCCGCCGCGAGCTGCTCTACGGGATAGGAACGGTACCTGCCGCGGATCTTCGGGATCAGACAGTATGTACAGTGATTGTTGCAGCCGTCCGCGATCTTCAGATACGCATAGTGCAGCGGCGTGGTAAGGACGCGCCGCGTCTGCACTTCGTGCCCCTGTCCGACGGCATTGACGCGCCCCTCTTTATAAGAGCGCTCCAGTGCGTCAAAGAGCACATCCGCGTCGTTGCATCCGAGAAACACGTCCCCTTCCGTCAGCGCAGGAAACAGCTCTCCGATGAACTTCTGCGGCAGGCAGCCGCTGACGACGATCTTTTCCAGCTTTCCGCCGCGGCAGGCGTTGCAGTCCAAAACCGTTTCGATCGCTTCCTTTCGCGCCGCCTCCAAAAAGGAGCACGTATTCACGATAAGTATGTTCGCCTCAGCAGCGTCCGACGTGATCGCATAGCCGCGTTCGCGGATCAACCCCAAAAGGCGTTCCGCGTCCACGCGGTTCTTGTCGCAGCCGAGCGAGATCATACCGAAAACTTTTTTTTCAAGCATACCGTTTAATCACCGTAATCGCCGTACTTGCTCTCAAACTCTTCTTTTGTGAGCAGTACATCGCGGGCACGCGCACCGTTAAAGGCTGAGATGTAGCCCATATTCTCCATCCACTCGATGATCTTTCCCGCCTTCGGATAGCCGACGGAGCACTTGCGCTGGATCATGGAGATAGACGCCTGCCCGGTACCCACGACATAGCGCAAAGCATCGATATAGACGGCTTCGACGCTGTCGTCATCCTCGCCGCCGAATTCGCCTCCGCCGCCGCTCCTGTCGTTGTTGATATAGTCTGCAACGCTGTCGTCAAAGTATGCTTCATTGTTTTCTTTGACGTATTCGACAACGCGCTGCACTTCGTCGGAATGCAGGAAAGCGCCTTGCAGCCTCTGCGGGAAAGGCATGACATCGGTACGGTACAGCATATCCCCTTTCCCGAGCAATTTTTCCGCGCCGTTTTCGTCCAGGATCGTCTGCGAATCAACGCCCGAAGTAACTTTGAACGCGATACGCGTAGGCAGGTTCGTTTTGATGACGCCTGTAATGACATTGACAGACGGGCGCTGCGTTGCCAGCACCAGATGGATCCCCGCCGCCCTCGATTTCTGCGTAAGGCGCTGGATCCTGTCCTCGATCTCTTTTTTCGCTGCCTGCATCAGATCGGCAAGCTCGTCGATGATGAGCACGATCTTCGGAAGGCGCTCTTCATCGGGCAGGAGATGCGCATTGTATTCATCGATATCGCGTACAAGCGCAACGCTCTTTGTCTTTTGTTTGAACAGGGAATAGCGGCGCTCCATCTCATTGATGCACCAGTTCAGGACGTTGATGACTTTCGCCGGTTCGTATATGATCTCATTGATCATCAGATGCGGCAATCGGTCGTAAATATTGAATTCGACCTGCTTGGGGTCAACCAGAATGATGCGCAGCTCTTCCGGGCTGTATTTGTACAGCAAACTGATGATGAGCGCATTCAGGCAGACGCTTTTACCGGAACCCGTGGAACCTGCAACGAGCAGGTGCTTCATATCAACGATGTCACCGAGGATCGCGCGGCCTTCGATGTCCTTGCCTATCCCGAAGAGAAGTTTACCCGGCTTTGAGGCGGAGAACTGTTCCGTATTGATGATGTCCTTCAATCCGACGGTCGCCCGCTGCTTGTTCGGCACTTCGATGCTGATCGTCCCGTTTTCATAGTTCGGCTGAACATTGACGCCGGAAGCCGCGCGCAGACGCATCGCGAGCTCCTTATCGCAGCCGAGCACACGGCCGGTCGGAATGTTCCCAGGTATCTCAATGTCATACCGCGTGACGGCAGGTCCCTGCGTCACTTTCACGACCTCACAGGGGATTCGCAGATCCGAAAGCGTTTCGACGATGGTATTCTTGTTGTGCTCCATCTCCTCCGGGTCGACGGCCGCCCCGCCCGCATATGTTTGCAACAAATCGAGCGAAGGCGCTTTGTAGCGCGCATAAATATGTTTCTTTTTTACAGGTTCTTCAGCCTGTTTCTGTTCCTGACGGGAGGGCAAACGGGACGTCTGCCCGTCTTCCCCTCTGCGCCGTGAAACGGACTCCATCGCATCGGGAACGGCAGACGAAGAAGGCTCTTCCTCCTCGTCGTCGAACAGATTCACTGCCGATTCAAAGTCTTCCGGTATCCGCTGCAAGGCGGAGCGGTCCTCCTCCCCGCTTTCTGTTTCGGGCAAAGAAGACGTTCTTTCCATGTCCGCCCCGCGGCGCGGCGGCAGTTCCCTTTCATTCTGCACGGAAGGATGTTCCGCTGCCCTTCCGCCTATATCCTCGGCATCGCCCCTGCGCGCGAAAGGCACATCGTCTTCGGCCGCGGCAGAAGTTCTCCTCTCCGCAAAGCCGTCCGACTCTTCAAACATATTTCTGCGCACAGGCGTTTCCGCCGATTCCTCGGTCATTCCCCTGCGCGGAGGAAGCGGCTCCTCCACAGGAGGAGGCAGCGGCGCGGAAGAAGGAGCGGAAGGATGCTCTGCACGGACAGGCTCCGCATAGCTTTCCCTCCCGACCGAATACGTACGCGGCTGCGCCGATTCGCGCCCGATCTCGGCGGCAGGATCTGTTTCCTGCGGCTGCTCTGCGCGCAGTGTCTGCGAAGGCTGCGGAACCGTTGTATCCGTCACGATCTTTTTGGGGACGGCGGAATACGAAACATTCTCTTCCAGCCCGTCTTTATAGAGTTCAGAATACGTAGGCGCGCTCTGCGCAGGCTGCGAAGCGGCGCTCGCCTGCGGAGCCGAAGTTTCTGCAGGAGATGTGCCCGGCACGTTCCTTTCCGGTCTTTCGGACGAGGGAGAGCGGAAATTATCCGCATACTGCGCCCCGGAAATGGCACCTCTGCGTTTGTTGAAATACGAATCGGAATCGAAGATCCCGTTCGAAGTATACGAGGAATACGCAGGAGACGACGACGCCGACGACCTTCCGGACGACGCCCCGGACGAAGAAGACGCCCCGGAATACGAAGAGAACGGGTACTGCGGCGGCGTATCAGGATACAGGATCTGCCTGCTCTGCTGATACGCGGAAAGGGGCTGCTGCTCGGGAGGGCGATCGTCATACTGCTGCGCCGCCATGCGCCGCTCTTCCTCCTCCCTGCGCGACTCCTGACGGAGTTCCCGCTTTGTTTTCAGATCGAACTCGTCGCCGATCGAATACAGCCGCCGCGAACGCTCTGCGTTATTCGGCGTCCGGATATTCTGGTTCGAAGAGACCTCTCTGACGATCGCATCGGGATAGCCGTCCCCGGAGGGCTCCTCGTTCCCTGCATAATTCAGGTCATACAAGGCAGACGTGTCCGATGCGGCGCGATCGACCATTGTACGCTCTTTCTGCTCACGGCGCGCCTTAGCACGCCGTTTTTCGGCGCCGTTCCCTTTTACCGAACGGTAGACGAGATACCCCATTCCGAGCATCAGAAGCGAAAAGATGATATACCCGCCGACGGAAGTTGTAAGTTTTGCGATCGGATAGACGATCAATCCGATGATCACCCCGCCGCCCGTCGCGCCGAAATAACCGTTCGCCCCGGCGGCATAGCAATCGCCCAGATAAGCGCCGTACCCGCCGTACGGGATATTCCCTACATCCGCCGTGATCGTATGCACAAGGCAGACCAAAAAGAGGAAACACAAAACGCATAAAGCGACCGTTTTCCGCGAAGCCGTCAGTTTTTTCCCCGTGATCAATACCGCCCCGCCGTAGATCCATGCCGCAAGCACCGCATATGCGCCGAACCCGAACACTCCGAGCAGGAACGAACGGATCGCATGCCCGACGCCCCCGAAAATAAGGTTGTCCGTCACAACGATCACGAGCGTAAGAGCCGCAAACAGCTCCAGAACGATGCCGACCGTTTCCCGCGACAAAAGTTTATTCTTATCTTTTTTTTCGTTTTCTTTTCCTCTGCCGAGATTGTTCAAACCATTCTCCCTCCGTGCTGCCGCACGGTTTGTTTATATCGTAAAGTCACTTATGATTATAGCATTTTTCTGAACAATTTTCAATAGAAAGAGAGGTGTTTTTTGCGATTTTATAAAATCGCGCGCACGCGCGTATATAAAAAGCACCCGCGCCTATGCGCGGGTGCCTGTCCGTATCGGAAATTTATTACATATCTTCCTTTTCGCCGCTCCAGGAATACATTTTACGCAGTTCCTTGCCGACTTCTTCAAGCTGATGCGAAGCTTCAAGCGCGCGCTTTGCGTTGAAATGCGCCCTGCCGTTGTTGTTTTCGGCGATCCACTTGCTGGCGAACGTGCCGTCCCGGATCTCTTCGAGGATCTTCTTCATCTCCTTCTTGGTCTCGTCGGTGATGATGCGCTTGCCCGTCTCATAGTCGCCGAATTCGGCGGTATCGGAGATGGAATAGCGCATGAGCGAGAAGCCGCCCTTATAGATGAGGTCGACGATGAGCTTCATCTCATGGATGCACTCGAAATACGCGTTGCGCGGATCGTATCCCGCTTCGACCAACGTTTCAAACCCCGCCTTCATCAGAGCGGTAACACCGCCGCAGAGGACTGCCTGTTCGCCGAACAGATCCGTCTCCGTTTCGGTCTTGAACGTTGTTTCGAGCACGCCGGCACGCGCGCCGCCGATGCCCGCAGCATACGCGAGCGCGATGTCCAGCGCCTTGCCCGTCGCATTCTGATGGATCGCGACCAGGCAGGGCGTTCCTTTGCCCGCCACATATTCGCTGCGGACGGTGTGACCGGGCGCCTTCGGCGCGATCATGAACACGTCTACGTTTGCGGGAGGAACGATCTGTTTGAAATGGATGTTGAACCCGTGCGCAAACGCGAGCGCCTTCCCTTCCGTCAAAGCGGGAAGGATGCTTTCTTTATAGATCTTTGCCTGCTTTTCGTCCGGCGTGAGGATCATGATGATGTCGGCAGCTTTTGCAGCTTCCTCGGCGGTCATGACTTTGAGCCCCGCCTTTTCCGCCTTTTCCCAGGACTTGCTTCCCTTATACAAGCCGACGATGACTTTGACGCCGCTCTCTTTCAGGTTAAGCGCATGCGAGTGCCCCTGGCTGCCGTAGCCGATGATGGCGACCGTTTTGTTCTTCAGAACATTGATGTCACAATCGGACTGATAGTAGATTTTTGCCTGTGCCATTTTCGTACTTCCTCCGAAAAAGAAATCTTTTTTATCGGCATTATTATAGTACCGCAAACTTTTACAGTCAAGCGAATGAGCGTGATTTTCCCGCTTTTTTACCTGTTTATGCAGGAAGATACCGCACGGAAAAGTTTGCTTTTTACGAAAAAAAAAGCTATAATAGGCAAAACTACCGACATCGGAGAAATTACATATGTCACGCACACGGACAGAAGAACTCATCCTGTTGAAAGACGTCTGCGCGGACGAAGCCGTCGCGGCGTTCACGGAAGCCGCCGAACGCGGCAGCGCCGCCGCATATGCACGCGCCTATGCGCTCCTGCTGGCGGAAGACGCGGAAAATTCGTTCGCGGCATACCTTGCGCGGAAAGTGCTTTTCGACGACAATCTTTTTGCCAGACGCGCCTTTTCCGGCACGCTTACCCCGCACCTTATACAGGCTTACCGCCGGGATCTCGGCATCCTGCAATCGCTTGCTTCCTTTGCGGACAGACCGCCGGAAGAACTTGCCCCCACCGAAAAAGACCCGCTGCCCGCTATGCGAAGCGGAACGGACGACGCGCTGTTCGGTTCGGACTGGGCATCCGAAGAAACGGCGGAGCGGCTGGAAGCGTTCTATCGGAAAAACGGCTTCGGCATGTTCATCGCGAATAAGGCGTTCACCCTTGCGGACGGTGCGCTGCGCCCCGTGCGGAACACTTCCGCGATCACCCTCTCAGACCTCAAAGACTACGAGGACGAAAAGCGCGCCGTCGAAAACAACGTGATCAACTTCGTGAAGGGGCTGCCCTATTCGGATATGCTCCTGTACGGCGATAAAGGAACGGGGAAGTCTTCAACGGTGCACGCCGTACTCAACAAGTACGCGGAGCAGGGTCTGCGCGCCGTTGAACTGCAAAAAGATCAGCTTGCGGAGATCAACGCCGTAAAAGAACTCCTTTCCGCCCTCCCCTTCCATTTCCTGCTGTTCATCGACGATCTTTCTCTTGAAGAAAAAGATGAAAAAGTCACTTCCTTAAAAGCAAGCCTGGAAGGAAGCATGAACGAAAAAAGCGCCAACGTAATGATCGTGGCGACCTCGAACCGCAGGCACATCCTCAAAGAAAATTTTTCGGACCGCGACAACAGCGTACACGCAAGCGACACGATGGAAGAACAGCTCTCCCTTTCCGACCGCTTCGGTCTGACGGTGCGTTTCTCCTCGACGGGAAAGCGCGAATACCTTTCCATCGTCACGCAGCTCGCGCATGACATGAAACTGAAGATCGGGGACGAGGAACTGTGCGCCCTCGCAGAGCGCTGGGCGATCGTAAAAGGCGGCAGGTCGCCTCGCCGCGCCAGGCAGTTCGCCGACTTTGTATATGCCAGCCTTGCCGAAAACAGAGAGATCGATTTTTAAACATCCGCTTGTGCAGCAAAAAGGCGCCCGTCGGGCGCCTTTTGTTTTTTGCGTGCCTGTCAGTTATGTACGATCTGCTTTGCAGCGTAATAAATGTCGCCCGCCCCGAGGATCAGCGCCATGTCGCCCGCCTGCAAAGAACAGCGCAGGTAAATATCCAGCTCGCGGACGCGCTCGACATATAAGGAATTCGGCAGCGCCTGCGACAGAGTGAGCGCGCTGCCGTCCGCATCGAAATACTCCCTTGCAGGATACGTCTTGTAGATCACCAGGTTTTCCGCTTTCTGCAAGACAGACACAAACGCGTCAAACAGCAACTTCGTTCTTGAATACGTATGCGGCTGAAAAACAACAAACAATTTTCCCGAGCAGATCTCTCCCGCCGCCGTAAGAGCGGCAGCGATCTCGCGCGGATGATGCGCGTAATCGGCAATGACGGCAGCGCCGTTTATTTTACCCAATTTCTCAAAACGACGTGCGATCCCGCGGAATTTTTTTAGTCCGGCGACCGCAAGCACCGTCGGATACCCGAAATATTCCGCAACGGAGACCGCCGCAAGCGCATTGTATACGTTATGCCTGCCGTACACGTTCAATTCCGCACGTACGGGCGCTTCATTCCGTACACGCAATGAAAAAGAATACTTTCCTTTCACCGACCTCAGGTTTTCGGCGCCGACATCGCACCTTTCCCCGACCCCGAACGTAAGCGCAGCAGGAATTTTTGCGGCGATCCTGTCCTCCGCGCAGACGATCGCGGCGGAAGCCGAAGCCGCAAACCGCTCATAGGCCGCCAACAGGCGGCTTTCGTTCCCGTAGCTCTCCAGATGATCGGCATCTGTATTCAGGATCACCGCGACTTCCGGATGCAGAGCCAAAAAATTCGCTTTGTATTCGCACGCTTCCGACACAAAATATTTTTTCCCGCCGTCACGGAAATTGCCGTAATCCAGATCCAGCCCGCCGATGTGCGCCGAACAATTCCCCGCACACTCGTCGAGCACATGCGCACACATCGCCGTTGCGGTCGTTTTGCCGTGGCAACCCGCAACCGCTACCGAATGTTCATACTCGTTCATCAGCAAAGCAAGCAATTCGGCCCTGCCGAACACGCGCAGCCCGCGCTCGCGCGCCGCCGCAAGTTCCGGATTATCCGCTCTTATCGCGGACGATATGATGACCGTATCCGCGTCTCTGAGGTTTTCTGCCGCGTGCCCGTAGAAAACGGGGATGCCCGCTCTCTCCAGTCTGACGGTGCATTCATTCGGAACCAGATCGCTCCCCGAAACATAATTCCCGCGCCCTTTCAGGCACAACGCCAGCCCGCTCATGCTGACACCGCCGATGCCGATAAAATGGATTTTTCGCCCGATTACGTCTTTCACGTCTCATTTATATGCCTGAAATCGGATTTTTTTGTCAAAAAACGTAAAAAAATTCATTTTTTTAAAAATTTTTTTAAAAACACTCTTGAAAATTGCCAAAACATATAGTAGAATAGAATTGCGAATGAGCGTAATACAAATAAGGAGGTCAAGCGATTTGAAAATTTCAGACGTGCGAATCAGGTTCGTTAAAAAAGATGACAGCAAGTTGAAAGCGGTTGCATCTGTCACGCTTGACGATTGTTTCGTCGTGCATGACATTAAAGTGATCGAAGGCGCCGACGGCCCTTTTATCGCAATGCCCAGCCGCAAGACAAACAACGGCGAATTCAAAGACATTGCCCACCCTCTGAACACGGAGACACGCGAAGAACTGCGCGCCGCGATCCTTGCGGCATACGACGAGGAATCGGCAAAAGCTGATTGACTTTCTTTAGTTGCGACATCCTTGTTTCACGCTTCTTTTTGTTTTCCCGCTGAAAGCTTTCCTTTACTATCGGATCATTCGTAATTTCTCTATGGAGAATGAAAAAGAGAGAATCGGTTTCGATCCTCTCTTTTTCATTTATCAGCCGTCCGGATACCGTAAAAATACATTTCTCCGCCGGAAAAAGCGGAGCAGCGCCGCCCGCTTTCCGCCGCACGGAATTATTTTGCCATCAGACCGACAGAAAAAATGCAGGCTCCCTCAGCGGAAACCTGCATTTTTCTTCATTGATCTGCTATTTTATTTACGTTTGAAGAGCCTCTGTACAAAGGTGGGCAGCTCTTTATCCGCTGCATCGCTCTCCTGCACCGGAGGACGGCGCATCTCGCTCTGCTGCTGCGCGGGGCGCGCATACTGCGGTCTTTCATATTGATCTTCCGCATACTGCGGCTGCGCGGGGCGCGCATACTGCGGTCTTTCATATTGATCTTCCGCATACTGCGGCTGCGCAGGGCGCTGCTGCTCGTACTGCCTGCGGTCAAATTGCTGCTGGGACGGCTGCGCATACTGTTGCTGCTGAGGCTGCGGCTGTGCATACTGCTGCGCCTGCCTGCGCTCGAATTGCTGCTGCTGATAAGGCTGCGTGTACACGGGAGGTTGCTGCCCGCCCATCGTATTGTTCATCGGCATGCGGACATAAGAAGGCGCCGCCTGTTGCTGACGAGGCTGCTGCGCCGCCTCGGGCGCGGACTCAGGCAGACCGCGGTTCACGAAAAAGTTGCGGCTCGCCACATTGCGCTCGTCCTTCTGGTTGTACATATTTTCGACCATCGGGAACCCCGTCGCAATAACGGTGACCTCCACCTCGTCGTTGATGTTGCTGTCGATGCAGGCACCGAAGATAATGTTTGCAGAATAATCTACCACGCTCTGTACGAGCGTCGCCGCCGTCTGTACTTCGTCCATCGTCAGGTCGTTGCCGCCGACGATATTGAGGATGACGCCCTTTGCCCCTTCGATGGTCGTCGTGAGCAGCGGGCAGTTGACCGCCAGGCGCACCGCCTCGACGATCCTGTTTTCGCCCTTCGCCACGCCGACGCCCATGTGCGCAAGACCCTGATCTTTGAGGATGGTGCGTACGTCCGCAAAGTCGAGGTTGATAAGCGCGGGGTTGACGATAAGGTCTGCAATGCCGCGGATACCCTGTTTCAGGATCTCGTCCGCAACGCGCAGCGCCTCGACGATCGGCGTATTTTTGGGGACGACGCAGTTGATCTTATCGTTCGGGATAATGATGAGCGTATCGACGTATTTGCGCAGGTTTTCAAGCCCTTTCGCCGTATTGTCCATACGCTTTTTGCCTTCAAAGTTGAACGGCTCGGTCACGACGGCGATCGTGAGGATCTTCAGATCGCGCGCGATCTTTGCGATAACGGGCGCGGCGCCCGTGCCCGTACCGCCGCCCATACCTGCCGTAATAAACAGAAGGTCGGTATCTTTGACCGCTTCGGTAAGCGCGTCTTTGCTCTCTTCGGCGGCCGCCCTGCCGATCTCGGGTTCGGCGCCCGCACCGAGCCCCTTCGTCAGCGCCGTACCGATCTGGATCTTGCTCTCCGCTTTGGAAAGGAGCAGGATCTGCTTATCCGTATTGACGGCGACATAGCTCGCGCTCTGGATGCCCGCCTCGATCATGCGGTTGACCGCATTGCAGCCCGCGCCGCCGACGCCGATCACCTTGATGCGCGCTACCCCGGACAGATTGTCCAATGTATTGTTGTACATAATAAATGCTATCCTCCGATCGTTTTGAAAAATTTATGGAAAAAGCTGCTCTCGCGCTTGACGCGGAGCGCCATATCCAGCAGGCTCAGAAGCGAGCTCTGCGCAGCTTTATTGTAATACGGCAGGTTCGGCGCAACGATCTCAACCACCTTGTTCAACCTGCCCGAAAGATGCTCCCTCGCACCGCGGATCCCCGTGATGCCTCCCCCCGTAAGCAGAATTGGTTTGTAATCGATGCTCCTGTCCTTGCACAGCTCAAGGCACTTGTTGATGACCTCACAGATAAGGTCGAGCCCGTCTTTGATGCGCGCCTTCAGTTCCTGTACAGGAAAGGAATAGGTATTCTCTCTGTCTATGTATTCAATGACCGAATCTCCCGCGTCTTTGCTGGAAAGATTGATCTTTGCCATCATCGCTTCAAGCACATGGAAAGGCACGCCGTCCTCCCCTTCGCCGTAAACATACGCGGCGACGTGCCCGCCCCCCGCGGAACAGGCGCTCTGGTAAACGATCCCGTTCCCGCAGACGACGGAAAAGGTCATGGACATATAGCCTATATCCAAAAGGATCGCGCTCTCGTCCCTCTTTTCCGAAGGGATCAGATAGAGCGCCTCCGCCAGCGACGTCGGCAAAAAGGTGACTTTCCGCACGCCGTATTCCGCGAGCATATTGCGGAATATTTCGAGAAACTCGCCTTCATTGGCAAGGAAATAACTCAGATACCCCTCCAGGGAATCGCTGATCATCCCGACAGGGTCGATCGTGCGGCGGTTGTCCGAAGTGACATAGTACACGGCCGCCTGCCGTATGAGCGAGTAACCCTTCGGCACATCCGTAAGCCCCTGTTCGTAGAGAGCGTTCAGATCGTACGGCGCAACTTTGCGCTTGTTCTGAAAACTGATGCTGTAACGCCTGGTAACGACCTTGCAGAATTCCCCCGGAACGCCCACATACAGTTCTTTGATCGTATCGCTGCAGCTGCGCTCCGCTTCGGAAAGGGCGGTCGCCACGGCGCGCTGCACATCCTTCACATCAAAAAAATGCGCATCGGCAAAGCCGTCGTATTTTTCGGTATGAACGCCTTTGAATACGAACGTATTATTGACTCCGCGTTCCCCGATCAGGACCGTCACGGCAGACGATCCGACATCGAGCACGGCTACGCTTTTGCGGTTCATTGCAGCTACCCCGATCTCTTCCTTTGAACAAACACTTTCGCATCAAAACGATACTAACACTATTATAAAACATACGCTTTGTTTTGTCAATAAAAAACGTTCCCCGAAAGCAAACTTTCGGGGAAAGAAACGCATGGAAAATTATGGAAAATTTTTACTGTTCCGCCACGGAAAAAGGAGGTTCTTCCGCGCGATAGTCCGCCGCGCCGTCTGCACTTGCGACCGTGATGTATCCGTATGTGCGCTGCGCGTCGCCGAGCCCGAGGTAAGCCTCCATAGCGCGCGTCATTTTCGATTCAATATCTTCCAGCGGATCGATGATCCAGACGCATACGCCTTCGCTCATTTCGATGTACAGGTCGGTGCCGCCATATTCCAGATCGGCAAACTCTTTACTGTACCGCATTGAAACAATGTTGTCGCGCGTCCTTTCCAGTATTATATCTATTTCATCTTTCTCTTCCTCATCTTTTTTGATAAATATCCCCATGAAGGCTTTGAACGCCGCCGCGTCCTCCGCCGCAACGGTCAGTTTTTCCCCGACCTGCGCTTCTGCAAACTCGATCCCGTACAGGGCGGTATTGTTCCCGCTCACATTGTTGACAGCCGTATCGTTGATCGCAAGGACGGTGTTATCCTTATCGATCGCGTAGTACTTATCTCCGAGCTTTACCGAAAGCACTTCGAGTTTTTCCCGTACCTTTGCATGGATGACGTTGGGGAAAGTTTTGGAAAAACTTTCCACCGTCAGGTAGCCGCCGCCCTCTTCGAGCACGATGGCCTCCACGTCCTCCTGCCCGAAAAAGAGATAGCTCTTCCCGCCGTACTCCTCCTCGAGGCGCGCCTGGACGCGCTGCGCCTCTTCCGTCATGCTGCTCACTTCAAACTTTACGTCAAAGCGCGCAATGGCGCACACACAGTTGAAGGTGACGGCAAACACGACCAGGAACAGGACGACCGCATAGAGAATGATCAGTTTTTTAGCTCGCATGAATGCTCCTCTTTTGCAACATAAGCGCCCTACACGCGGACGCGGCGGATGCGCGCGCCGAGCGCGCGCAGTTTGTATTCGAAGGAGGAATATCCCCTGTCGATATAACTCAGATCGGTCACCGAAGACAATCCCTCCGCCGAGATCGCCGCCAGCGTGAGCGCCGCCCCGCCGCGAAGGTCGGAGGCAAACACGTCAGCCCCGTGCAGGCAGGAAACGCCGCGCACGAGCGCGCTCCTGCCGCGCACCGTGATGTCCGCCCCCATGCGGATGAGTTCGGGTACATGCTTGAATCGCGTTTCGAACAGGTTTTCGACGATGACCGTCGCCCCTTCGCAGACACAGGCAAGCGCCGTCATCTGCGCCTGCAGGTCGGTCGGAAACCCCGGGTACGGCGACGTTTCCACGATCTTGGGGGAAAGCCGCCTTTTGCTCTCTATGTATATTTTATCATTTTTCGACCAAATTTTGCAACTGATTTCACGCAATTTATGAAGAAGCGAAGCAATATTCACGGGATCCGCATGTTTCAGCGCGATCTCTCCCCCGCACATGGCGCAGGCAATGAGGAACGTCCCCGCCTCGATGCGGTCCGCAATGGGCGTATACGCCGCCCCGTGCAGCTTTTTCACCCCCTCCACCACAATGACGGCAGTGCCCGCGCCGCTGATCTTCCCGCCCATGCGGTTGATAAAGTTTTGCAGGTCGACGATCTCCGGCTCCTTCGCCGCGTTGCGGATGACCGTCGTCCCCTCCGCCTTGGCGGAGGCGAGGATGATGTTCTCCGTCGCCCCGACGCTGGGGAAGTCCAGCAGCACTTCCGCGCCGCGCAGCCGCCCGCACGAACAGTCTATGTACCCGCCGTCTTCCGCGACGTCGACGCCCAGCCGCCGCAACCCGCCCAGATGCAGGTCGATGGGCCGCAGCCCGATGTCGCACCCGCCGGGGTACGCGATGCGCGCCCTGCCGAAGCGCGAAACGACCGACCCCAGCATAAAGACGGAGGAGCGCAGCTCCTTTGCCAGCGCCGCGGGGATCTCGTGGTTGGCGGCGTCGGCACTGTCAATGCACATCGTATCCCCTTCAAAATGTGTTTTGCAGCCGAGCTCGCCGAGGATGCCGACCATGTTCATCACGTCGGCAATGCGCGGGCACTTATGGATCTCGACCCGCTCGTCTGTTAGAACGGAGGCGGCAAGCAGAGGCAGCACGGCGTTTTTCGCGGATTGGATCTCCGTTTCGCCGCTGAGCCGCCCGCCGCCTTCTATGACAAATTTATCCATGTTTTACTCCTTTCGCAACGGCAAGGCGGGCACGCCCGCTTTCCAGACGGCCGCGCCCTGCCCGCTCTTTTTTCCGCATATGTTTCGCCCCTACAACCATAATACGGCGGGCATAAAAAAAAGGTGACGGAAACTCCGCCACCGCAGGCGCCGCAGACCGACGCCGCTTTTTTCAGTTTTGCACGGCACTCTGTTTTTTGCGCCGCGGCAGCCCCGCGCCGCCGCGCGATACATTGAACAACACCCCCATCGACGCCATGGTAAAGATGAGCGACGTATTCCCCGCGCTCACGAGCGGGAGCGGGAGCCCCGTCGGCGGGATACAACCGCTGACGACGAGCGCGTTCAGCACGACCTGGATCGCATACACCGCCGTGATGCCCGAGGCGAGCAGAAAGCCGAACAGGTCTTTGCTGCGCGACGCGGTGCGCACCCCGAACCAGATGAGCAGCCCGAACAGGCAGAACAGCACGACGATGCCGACGAACCCGAACTCCTCCCCGATGACGGCGAGGATAAAATCGGACTCGGCGAAGGGAAGGTAGCGATACTTCTGCACCGAATGGAACAGCCCCGTGCCGAACCACCCGCCGTTCCCCAACGCGTACAGCGACTGGATAAGCTGATACCCTTCCCCCTGCGGCGACTGCCACGGGTCGAGAAAGGCGTACAGCCGCTGCAGGCGGTACGGCTCTATGGCGATCAGCACGGGCACCGCCAGAGCGATCGGGATGAGGATGACGAGAAAATGACGTATTTTTACCCCGCTCAGAAAGAGCATGACGAGCATCAACAGCCCCACGCACATGGTGATGGACATGTTCGGCTCAAGGATGATGAGCACGCAGATCGCCCCGCCCGCACCGAGCACGGGTAGCATGCCCGTAAACTTTTTCATGCGTTCGGGCTTTTCGGACGCATACGCCGCTGCGAACAGAACGAACCCGTTCTTTGCGATCTCGGAGGGCTGGAGCGTAACAGGTCCGATCCCGATCCAGCGCGTCGCCCCGTAATTCTCCACCCCCAGCCCGGGGATGAACACGAGCGCGAGCAGGACGACGGAAACGGCGAGCGCGGGCCATTTCAAACGGAAGAGCTTTTTGTACGGAAAAAAGGACGCCGCCGCCATCGCCGCCGCGCCAAGGATAAAGCCGACGAGCTGTTTGCGCATAAAAAAGAACGCGTCGCCGTACTGCGTTTCCGCAACGTAAAAACTTGCGGAGTACACCATCAGCACGCCGAACGCGGCGATGAGCAAAACGAGCACGGGCAGCGCGATCAGCCCCGTATTGCGGCGCGGGACGGGGCGCGCCCGCTCAACCGCCGCGACCGAACGAACCGCTCTGTTCACCGCACGCCTCCCGCATCCCCGCTACAAGTTTTTCAAACCGTTCGCCCCGCTCTTCGTACCCCGAAAAGGCGTCGAAGCTGCTGCTCGCGGGGCTGAGCAGCACGCACTGCCCGGGCTTAGCCGTCATCGAACCGATGTGCACGGCGAGGTCGAAGTCTGCACAAAGCGTGATGCGCGACTCGTTCTGCCGCACCGCACTGTTGAGGAGTTTGAACCTGTTTTCGCCGTACAGCACATACTGCACCACGCGGCTGTCCTTCAGGTCCGCGAACAGCTTGTCGTAGTCGTACCCCTTGTCTTTTCCGCCGAGCAGGAGCACGGTGTCCGCCTCCATGCACGAAACGGCGTTGAGCGTCGCGTCCACGTTCGTACCCTTCGAATCGTCTATGTACGCGACCCCGTTCACCTCGCCGACCCACTCGATGCGGTGGCGCACGCCGCGCATCGTCGCGAGCGCCTGCGCGATCACGCCGCTCTCCACCCCCATCAGCTTTGCGGCGCAGATCGCGGCAAGGGCGTTTTTCACATTGTGCTCCCCTTTCAAGGAGAGCGAAGAAACGTCCGCGATCTTTTCGTTCTCGAAATACAGCCCGCCGTCGTACAGATACGCCCCCTCCACGCGCTCCCGCACCGAAAAATACCGCACCGCGCAGCGCGCGTCCTTTGCAAAGGAACGCACCGTCGGGTCATCGTAATTGAGGACGGCGAACTCGCTCTCGCGCATGTTGCGCAGCAGCTTGGATTTGAGGAATATGTAATTCTCCATCGAATAGTGGCGGTCCAGATGGTCCTCCGCAATGTTGGTCACCACCGCAACGTGCGGGCGGATGCTCGAAAGCGTTTCCAGCTGAAAGCTCGAAACTTCCATGACCGCGATGTCGTCGTACCCGAGCTTATCCGCGCACGAAACGACGGGCACGCCGATGTTCCCGCAGGCGAAACTGTGTTCCCCCGCCGCGCGGAAAATTTCATCGATCATGGTGACGGTGGTCGTCTTTCCGTTCGTTCCCGTCACCGCAACGACGGGCGCACGCAGATATAAGCACCCCAGCTCCGCTTCGCCGAGGATGCGTTTCCCTCTTTTGCGGAAGGCGACGGGCAGCTCGTGATCGATGGGGATGCCCGGGCTGAGCACGAGCACGTCGCACTCCTCCGCCGCCGCGGAGAGTTCCTCCGCCCGCACGATGCGCGCGCCGCGCGAGGCAAGCTCCGTCATCGCCTTTTTTACGCCGTCCGCCGCAAGGTCGTCGTACAGCAGGACCTGCGCGCCGCGGTCAAGGAGGAACGCGCCGCTCGCCGCGCCGCTCTTCGAGATCCCCGCCACCAGAAATTTCTGATTTTTGAAATACATATCCGCCCCTTGCCTTTTTATTGGACGAACAGCAGGCATAAAAGCCCCGCCGCCGCCGTGATGAGAGAATACGCATAGGCGATCTTCGCCTCGCCGTACCCCTTCTGCTGAAAATGGTGGTGCAGCGGCGCCATGAGAAAGAGCCGCTTCCCGCCCGTCCGCTTATAGTATATTACCTGCAAAATGACAGATATGCCCGAAACGACGAACATTATGCCGAGGATCGCCACATACAGGGCGTTCCCGCTGAACACGGCGATCGCCGCCGCGAACCCGCCCAGCCCCAGCGAACCTGTATCCCCCATGAACACGGAGGCACGGTGCGTATTGAACAGAAGGTACCCCGCGAGCGCGCCGCAGAGGACGAGCCCCAGCCGCGAAAGCGCCGCGCCGCTTGTCCCCGACAGGAAAAAGATGAGCGCCGCAAGCGCGGCAAAGTACCAGAAACTGACCGAAGCCGCCAGCCCGTCCAGCCCGTCCGTCAGGTTGACGCAGTTTGTTGCCGCGACGAACACGAACGCCGCCAGCGGGATCATCCACGCGCCGATGTCCACCGAGATGCGCGTGAACGGAATGTTCAGCACGGTCAGCCCGTCGTGCCAGCAGTAAAACCCCGCCAAAAGAGCGATCGCCGCCTGAAAGAGGATCTTCTGATAGGCGCGCAGCCCGAGATTGCGCTTGAAACGGAATTTGATGAAGTCGTCCAGAAACCCGACCGCCGCGCACGCTGCGCCGAACGCCACGGCGACCGCCGCACGCTTGTCCGCAAACAGCCCGAAAGCGGGGGCGCAGACCGCCGCCGCGAAGATGAAGGCGATCCCGCCCATCGTCGGCGTGCCGCCCTTGTACGAATGTTCGTGTACATAGCCGAGAATGGTCTGCCCCGCCTTCGCCTTGCGGAGAATGGGGATAAGCAAGGCGCACAGACAGGCGGAAAGCCCGCCCGAAAGGAGCAGGATGAGGATCTCAACCGCCATGTTCCCCGCCCGTGCCCGCCGCAAGCCCTTCCAGGATCCCGCGGATCGCGGCGACGTCGCTGTAAATGTGTTTCACGCCCATGATCTCCTGATAATTTTCTCCGCCCTTGCCCGCAACGAGCAGCACGTCCCCTTCGCGCAGCATATCCACCGCGTATTCGATCGCGCTCTCGCGGTCGACGACGATCACATAATTGTCCGATACGGGCCGCACGCCCTTTTCGATCTCCAGAATGATGTCGAAAGGGTCCTCGTAGCGCGGATTGTCGGAGGTGAGCACGGTAAAATCCGCCCGCCGCGCCGCTACCTCGCCCATGATGGGGCGTTTGAGCGCATCGCGGTTCCCGCCGCAGCCGAATACGCAGATCAGCCGCCCCGTACAGTGCCGCCGCAGAGCGGTGAGCGATTTTTCCAATCCGTCGGGAGTATGCGCGAAATCCACGAAAATATCCGCCCCGCCGCAGCGCGCAACGTGTTCCAGCCTGCCGCGCACACGCGGCAGCGCGCGCAGTCCCGCCGCGACCGCGGGCGTAGATACGCCCAGAAGTTTCGCACAGGCGGCGGCAGCCATCGAATTGTACACATTGTGCAGCCCCGTCAGGCGCAGGCGGATGTCGTACAGTTCGTCGAACAGGTTGATGACGTACGAACAACCGTCCAGTTCGTCACAAATATCCACGGCGAACACGTCCGCAGGATTTTCCAGCGCATAGCTGAACGCGTTGTCCGCCGCGCGGCCGAGCTTCCGCCCCTCTTCGTCGTCGTAATTGAGGACGGCGAAACGGCAGCGCCCCGGCGCAAACAGCTTTTCTTTTGCGGCGGCATAGTTCTCCATCGTGCCGAAAAAGTCAAGATGATCTTCGGTCAGGTTGGTGAAGATGCCCGCCTCGAAGGGGATGCCGTCCACCTTTCCGAAATGAAGGGCGTGCGCGGAGACTTCCATCACTGCGTACTCCACCCCGCACGCGACCATGTCCGCAAAAATTTTGTATAAAAAACAGGGATCGGGCGTGGTAAGTTCGGGCGCGACTTCTCTGTTCGCATAGCGGATGCCGAGGGTACCGATATTGCCGCAGGTCTTCCCCGCTGCCGCAAAGATGGAGGCAAGCATATGCGCCGTGGTCGTTTTCCCGTTTGTGCCCGTGACCCCTATGATCTTCAACCGCTTTTCCGGATGCCCGTAAAAGGCGGCGGAGAACGCCGCCGACGCCGCCCGCCCGTCCTCTACGATGACCTGCGGAACGGGAAAGGGAAGTTCGCGCTCCGCAACGAGCGCCGACGCCCCCGCGGCAAGCGCCTCTCCCGCAAACTCATGCCCGTCATGTTCGCCGCCCGCAAAACAGACGAACAGGTCGCCCTGCAAAACGTGTTTGCTGTCAATGCTCACGCCCGTAACTTCTACGTCTTTGAAGCGCACGGTCTTCAGGTGCGCCGTTTCGCGCAACAAACTGCTCAGTAACAAATTTCCGCTCCTTTATTCATACGGCTCGATGCCTTTGACTTCGATGATGCCTTCAAAAATCTCTTTTGCCGCGGGCGCGGCGACCACGCTGCCGTAGTACGCGCCGACGGGTTCGTCCACGATGACGAGCGCAAGGTACTGCGGGTCGTCCGACGGAAAAAATCCCAAAAACGAGGAGACATATTTCCCCTGCGCGATGGAACCGTTCTCAAACTTTTGCGCCGTGCCCGTCTTGCCCGCCACTTTGTACCCCTCGATGAAAGCGCGCGAACCGCTACCCTTTGCGACCACGCCTTCGAGCATCTGCGCCAGAAGGCGGGAGGTCTGCTCGCTCACCGTGCGGTTGACGAGCACGGGGGCGATCTCCTCTTCGATCTTCCCGTCCGCCGACGCGATCGAACGCACGAGCCGCGGGCGGTAATAATACCCGCCGTTCACCGCGGACGCCGCCGCGCAGGCGAGCTGGATCGCCGTGACCGCGACCGACTGCCCGAACCCGATGCGCGCCAGATCGCACAGGCGCACCGCGCTCTCCGTAACGAGCATGCCCTGCGCCTCGCCCGAAAAATCGATCCCCGTCACCTTGCCGAACCCGAACAGTTCGAGATAGTCGTAGAACGTTTCGGTGCCGAGCGCCAGGGCAATATCCGTAAAACAGGGATTGCAGCTGTTGTTCAGCGCCTCGGCAAGCGTCTGGTTGGAATGCTTGCCGTTCGCGTGGTCGCTCCAGCAGCGGATGGTCGTGCCGTCTACCGTGCGGGTGCGGCTGCTGCTGAATACATGCTGCGGCGAAAATGCATTCGCGTTCCCTTTGAAATACTCCTCCAGGTTCGCCGCCGCCGTGACGATCTTGAACGTCGACCCCGGTTCGTAGATGTCCGAAACGAGATTATTGCGCGAGAGAGCGTTCAACAGCTCAGGCTCATCGCGCGGCACATCGTTCAGATCATACGAGGGCGCCTCCGCCATGGCGAGGATATCGAATGTGTCGGGATCGAGCACGACGCACTGCGCGGTCACCGGTGAATACTGTTCGTACAGCGCCAGCATCGCCGCCTCCGCCACCGCCTGGATCTCATAGTCGATCGTCAGCTCCAGACCGAGCCCGTCCGTTGCGGGAAGGTAGGTCGTTCCCCCGTCCACCTCCGCCCCGACAAGGTCGGTAAAGGACGCGATCTCGCCGTCCGTCCCCGCAAGGTAGCGGTCGTAATATTTTTCCAACCCCGTCAGCCCCGTGTTGTCCACCGAAGTAAACCCGAGCACGCGCGAAAGCAGTTCGCCGTAGGGGTAAACGCGCACATTGTCCTGCGCGTAATACACCCCGGGGAGATCGTGCGCTTCCAGCTGTTCCGCGGCGGCGCGCTCAATGTGTTTTGCGACCGTCAGTTCGGAAACGTGCGAAGACGTGATACGCTCGTACAGCGCACTTTCCTCCGCACCGAGCAGAGAAGCGAGCGTTTCCGCCGTAAGGCGGGCGTCCTCCACCGCATTCGGGCGGACAAACACCGAATAGGCGGTACGGTTGTCCGCCAGCACGACGCCGTTGCGGTCGGTGATCCGTCCGCGCGCCGCGACCACGGGGATCTCGCGGGTCCACTGGTCAAGCGCAAGATAGCGCAGGTGCTTCCCGTCCACCACCTGCAGATAAAAGAAACGCGCGAAAATGAGCAAAAAAAGAAAGGCTACTGCCAGAACAACGGCAAATAACCTCTTTCGTAAAACAGTCGACGCATATTTTTTTGTTTGCCTGCCGATCTCGCTCGCCCTCCCGCTCTCATAAAAAAACCGATCCGACGCACTGCCCTTACGGGATCGTGCATCGGATCTTCTTTCGTAAAAATATGGCAGGCACGGGCGCTTTTCCGCGCCGCGCGCTCTTCCGCGTTTTCGATCGCCCGTTTAGGCGGCTTCGCCGGGAAGGTACATCCCGAGCTCGTTCTCCGCACGGTCGATGATCGTAGCGGAATCGGTGTAATAGTCGATCTCGTCCTCAATGCTCTGCTGCACGTCCATCGCATTCCGCAGCTCAGCCTCGCGCATGGCGACTTCGCCGTCCAGCGTATTGAGCACGCTCGTGTTCACGATGATGAGCGCAAGGATCACGACCACGACGATCGAATAGATCATGATCATCAGTTTGCTGCGCGCGCTGAGCGCGGTGCGCGGCTTCTTCTCTTCGACCGCCGTCACGCGCTGCTCTTCGCGATAAAGATTGTCGCGGTACTGCGTCGTCGTTTCGGTGGGCATGAGATCCGCGTTCATCGCGTCTTCTGCATACCCCTGCTGTTCCTCGTAGTACGGGACTTCCTGCTCATATTCGCGAACGGGAGCCGCCTGTTCAAAGTTCACCGTCCTCGTATTGATGGGAGAATCGGCGCGGAAAACATCGGCGACGCGGCGCTGTTCATAAGCGGGCGCCTCCTGACGGACCGGCTCCGCAAAGACGGGCGCCTGCGCGACAGGCGCTTCGTACGAACGTGCCACAGGCGCTTCGTATACGGGCGCGGCGATCTCTTCCGCCTTATTCAGATCGGGATTGATCAGCCTCTGATAGTTTTCGGAAATACGCGCATTGAACGCAAGAGCCTTCTGCTCTTCCGTCATATCCTTCTGTTCAACGCCGCCCTGGATCCTGCCGTAAGCCTTCAGGGAGCTTTCCTCTCTTGTTCTGTTCAAAACCGCGGGTGCCGTTGCCATTGTACGTTCTCCTTAACTATATTCTCCGATCCGTTCTGCTATGCGCAGTTTTGCGCTTTTTGAGCGCGGGTTCTCTCTCAGTTCTTCTTCCCCCGCCGTAACGGGCTTTTTGGTCAATATTTCTATTTCCTTTTTCTTGCCGCACACACATACAGGCAAGCTTTTGTCACAGGTGCAGCCTTCCGCCAGCTCGCGGAACACGTTTTTCACGATCCTGTCTTCCAGCGAATGGAACGTCAGAACGCAGATCCTTCCGCCCTTGTTCAGCCGCAGCGCAAGCCCCTTCACCGCTTCCGCAAGCCCTTCCAGCTCGCCGTTCACTTCGATGCGGATCGCCTGGAAGGTTTTGCGGGCGCACGGCCCGTTCTGCCTGAATTTTGCAGGGATGCTGTTCTCAACGATCTGTGCAAGTTCCCCCGTCCGTTCGATGCGGCCTTTCCGTCTCCGCTCTGCGATCGCCCCGGCAATGCGTTTAGCGAAACGTTCTTCTCCGTATTCCCGCAGCAGCTTTTCCAGCCGCTCTGCACTGTATCCGTTCACAACGTCCGCCGCCGTAAGACCGTTTCGCGCATCCATGCGCATGTCCAGCGGCGCGTCCTTCAGATAGCTGAACCCGCGCGAAGCCTCGTCCAGCTGAAAGCTCGAAACACCGAAGTCCAGCATCACACCGTCAAGGCCGCCGACGCCGGCTTCTTCCAGCACGTCTTCAAACTGTTTGAAGTTGCTTTTAAAAATGCGGAACCTTCCCGCAAACTCCGACAGCCTGTCCGACGCCGCCGCGATCGCACAATCGTCTAAATCCGTCGCGATCAGCTGCCCGTCGGGAGCGCTTCGTTTCAATATTTCATAGGAGTGCCCGCCGCCGCCGACCGTTCCGTCAAAGTAAACGCCGCCGCGCTCGGGCGCAAGCCCCTGCATGCACTCTTCGAGGAGAACGGGGCGATGTGAAAACCGGATCATTCGCCCTTCCCGATCGCATTGAGCCTTGCAAAGACATCCGCCATATTCACGCCTTTGGTGCGTTCCGCAAACCTTTCCGCCGCTTCGATGCGGAGATACGCTGCGGCGCCCGTGATCACGATATCCTTATCGATCTGCGCGTATTCTTTCAGCTCCGACGGGATCACGATCCTGCCCTGGTTGTCCTCTGTAACGTCATACACCATACCGGTGAAAGCCGCGATCGCCTCCTGCTTTTCCGCGTCGAAAAAAGACGCTTCACCGAACCCGTCAAGGATCTTGCGGTATTCGTTCTGCGGAAGCACGTAAATGCAGTTTCCCGGCGCAAAAGCGAGCTTGTAATCCGCCCCGAGTTCTGCTTTGAACTTCGCGGGGATGCGTATTCTGTTTTTGTCGTCCAACCGGTTGTTGAACCTTCCGTTGAAAGAATACATTGCTCCTCTTCCGCCCCTTTTGTGCTTCTTATTATATCACCACTTTTGACCACTGTCAACCACCTACGGCAAATTTTTGGGTTTATTTTTAATATTTTTGCTCCTTTTTTGCTGATTTTTAAAAATATAAACATTTGTTTGCTTTATTTTTGCGCAAAATAAAACGTTTTATTGGCATTTTTTGCCTTTCCGATGAAAAAAACACAATTTTTTGGCTCTTTTTTCGATTTTTCCGAACGTATGTTCAGTATTTCGGAAAGGTGGTCAGCCGTCCCTGAATTTCCGTCAAAAACAGGGCAGCCCAGCGCCTTTGCGATGCGCTCTTTCACAAAAACATAATGGGTGCATCCGAGCACCGCCGCCGCGTATTTCCCTCGCGGGACGGTCCGCAGAAGCCCCTCCACGTCAACCGCCGAAAGTTCCGCCATATGGCGCTCTATCTCACCCGCAAGCGTCGGCAGACAAAGCGGCGTAATATTCCCGCCCGTTTTTTCCGACAGGCTTTTTACCCGCGCGCTTTCAAGCGTGGCGCGCGTTGCGAGCAAAAGCACCTCTCCCCCGCCCGCGGCGGCAACCGCGGGCCGCACGGCCGGCTCCATCCCGACGATCGGGAACGGAAAAGCCGCCCGCAGCTTTTCGACGCACACCGCCGTCACCGTGTTGCATGCCACGACGGCCGCTTTCAGCGGGTAGCGGGCAAGGAAGGAAAATGCCGAAAAAGCGAGCCGCTCGATCTCCTCCGGCGCGCGGTTCCCGTATGGCGCGTTGGCATTGTCCCCGAAATATCCGAAGCGCTCCCCCGGGCAGCGCCGCACGCAGGCACGCAGCACCGTCAGCCCTCCGACGCCGCTGTCAAAAATCGCAGTGAATGGCTTCAACGCGCCTCCCTCCCGATCCTTTTTCTCACAAATATATGGAACGAAGGCGCAACAAATTCCTTTTTTTGCATAAAAAACAGTTTACAAGCAAAATTTTTTATGCTAAAATAGCGAAGTATCAAATTTACGTAACCCGTAAGGAGAAATAAGGTGCCTAACATCAAATCAGCGAAAAAGCGTGTTGCAGTGACCGAAAAGAAGAATACGCAGAACAAAATGATCAAATCCGCCGTCAAGACGGCGATCCGCAAATTTAATGCGGCAGTAGAAGCCGGCGATTTCGCGACGGCGGAAAAACTTTTGCCCGAAACCGCTTCCGTGATCGATTCCGCAGCGGCAAAAGGGATCCTTCACAAAAACAATGCGGCGAATAAAAAGTCTGCTCTGGCAAAGCGCCTGAACGCGGCGAAGGCGGCGCAGCCCGCCGTTTCCGCTCCCGCGGAAGCTGTTGCGGAAGCCCCTGCCGCTGCCGAGGAAGCCCCTGCCGAGAAGCCCAAAAAGACTCGCAAAAAGAAGGACGAAGCCGCAGAGTAATCCGCAGCCCCTTCCCCTTTCCTTATTGTAATAAAACAGAAGCGGTTCATTTTACCGCATGCAAAAAGCGTCGGGTCATCCCCGACGCTTTTTTGCGTTCCCGAAAACTGCTTGTGCAGAACTGACGGGCACCCCTCTTTCCGGTCACAAAAGGCTTCCGTGCCTTTTCCGGTACAGCCTTTTTATGAAGGTCGTCAAAAGCATATATCCCGCCAGGACGGCAAAGAGCGCCGCATAATACAGCAGCGGCAGCGGGCAAAGCCCTATCGCCGCCCCGATCGGCGTATACGGCATTGCGGCAAGCGCCGCAATGCCCCCGACCGAAAACGCGAGCAGCAGCGCAGAAGGCCTGTCCCCGCAAAAAGGCAACCGTTCGCCGCGCAGCATATGCACGACGAGCATTTGCGTGACTGCCGACTCTACGAACCAACCCGCCTGAAAGAGAGCGACAAAACGGTTCTGCACGGAAGGGTCCGCGATCGCATGGAACGGCGCGCCGCATACAGACGGACAGATCCAAAAGTACAGCATCAGATATGTGGCTATGTCAAACAACGAGCTGATCGGCCCGAAACACAGCATAAATTTTGTGATCGACCGCGCATCCCAGACCGCCGGTTTTGCCAACAGTTTTTTGTCAACGCTGTCCCACGGCATTGCCGTACAGGAAATATCATAGACGAGATTCAGCAAAATGAGCTGTACGGAAAGCATGGGGAGAAACGGAAGGAACGCGCTCGCCGCCAAAACCGAAAGCATATTGCCGAAATTGGAAGACGCCGTGATCTTGATATATTTTATCATGTTCACATACGTCTTTCTGCCCTCCGCCACGCCGTCCGCGACGACCGTCAGATCCTTTTTCAGCAATATGACCCCGGCAGATTCCTTGGCAATATCCACCGCCGTATCCACGGAGATCCCGACATCTGCCGCCCGCATGGCGGGAGCGTCGTTGATGCCGTCCCCCATAAATCCGACCGTATGCCCTTTCGCACGCAGAACGCGCACGACGCGCTCCTTTTGCGTCGGCGAAAGTTTGGCAAAAACAGTCGCCCTCTCCGCCGCTTCCGCGAGCGTTTCGTCGTTCATCTCCTCCAAATCGGCGCCGAGCAGGATACTGCCGCCGTCCAGCCCGACTTTCCCGCAGACGCAGGTCGTGACTTTTTCATTATCGCCCGTCAGCACCTTGACGGCGACCCCGCTCTCCTTCAGACGTTTCAGCGCTTCCGCCGCCGAGGCTTTGGGCGGATCCAGAAACGCCAGGTACCCGATGAGCACCATCTCCGCTTCATCCGCCGCCGAACATTCTCCCAAAGGGGCGTTTTTCTGCGCCACGCAGAGCACGCGCATACCGCTCCTGTTCAGAGAATCCGAGCGGTCGCGCACTTGCTTTTTAAGCGCCTCCGAAAGCGGCAGAACGCTCCCGTGAAGCTCCGCATGCGTACAGACGGCGAGCATCTCCTCAACAGCCCCCTTTGTGATCAGCTGCTTTTTTCCGCCGGCGTCCTCAACGACGACGCTCATCCTGCGCCGCTCGAAATCAAACGGGATCTCGTCCGTTTTACGGTAGGAAGACAGCACCGCCGCATCGATCTCTCCCGTTTTCACAAGCTCGTCCGTGCGCTCGATCACGGCGATGTCCATCAGATTTTTCAGTCCCGTCTGATAATTGCTGTTCAGGAAAGCATGACGGAGAACTCTCGCATCCGGCTCTCCCGCAACATTCAGATGATATTCAAGGACCACTTTATCCTGCGTCAGCGTGCCCGTCTTATCCGTGCAAAGGATATCCATCGCGCCGAGATTCTGGATCGCATTCAGGTCTTTGACAATGACGTTTCTGCGCGAAAGCGCCACGGCGCCTTTTGCAAGGCAAGCCGTAACGATCATCGGCAGCATTTCGGGCGTCAGCCCGACCGCCACGCTGACGGCAAACAGCGCCGCGCTCAGCCAGTCTCCTTTCGTAAACCCGTTCAGCAGCAGCACCAACGGAACCATAACGAGCATAAAACGGATCAGCAGATGCGATACGGAAGTTACGCCCTTTTCAAACGCCGTCTTTTCCGGACGGACGTTCAGCGCCTTCGCCGTCTGCCCGAGAAAGGTATCTGCGCCCACGGCAACGACGATGCCCGTTCCGCTTCCGCTGACAACGTTTGTCCCCAAAAAGGCAAGACAAGCCGCCGCCAAAGGCGCCGTCTCCCCGCTCACCCGTTCCGCCGTCTTTTCGACCGGCGCACTTTCTCCCGTGAGCGCGGACTGCGCCACAAACAGATCTTTCGCGGCGAGGATACGCAGATCGGCGGGGATCATATCGCCGGCAGACAGATACACGAGATCCCCCGCAACGAGCTCCGACACGGGGATCTCCCCGCGCCCGGCGCCTGCGCGGCAGACGCAGGCCGTCGTTGTGATCAGCGAAGAAAGTTTTTCCGCCGCGTTGCCGCTGCGCGTTTCCTGCACAAAGCGCAGGATCCCCGACACAGCGACCATGACGGCGATGACGGCGACCGTCACATAATTCCGCTCTCCCGCCGCCGCAAAGACGATGTCCGTAAAAACGGACACAAGAGCCAGCGCAAAGAGGATCGCCGTGAACGGATTGACGAACGCACCCGCCAACCGCCGCAGGACGCCTTTCCTTTTGGCGGAAGGGAGCACGTTGCTTCCGAACCGTTCGCGATTTGCCGCCGCCGCGGCATCGCTCAGCCCCTCTTTACCCGTTCCGTAAAACGCGCGCAGCTCCGCTTCCGTATGCGTGAGAGCATAGCGGAGCCTTTCCTTTGCGCTTTCAGCGCGCAGCACCGAATCCGAGAGCCTGACAAGCTCCCGCCGTTTCAAATTTTTAGCCATGATACTACCTCCTTCGATCCGAGACCGGAGGGGTAGCCGAAGTAACTCTACAGGAAGCACGAAACGGACAAAGCGAGCCGAATCGCGCGATTTATGTCATGCATAGTACTTCGACTGCCGCCTATATCCATCTCAAATTACCTCCGTATTTATTTCGTTCAACCAGAACGAGGGACAAAAAGAACCCCGTGCGCCCAACGGCGCACGGGGATCGTATTTCTGCCGCAATACAAACTTCCACTGCCTGTGACACCGTTTGAGCTTTGACTTTGCAGGGCGATGAAGCTGCATTATGCCGCGCCTTGGTTTCGACGCGGCCTGTTCAAACCTGCGCGCGATGTCTCCATCGCTTTGCGGCAACAGCCCGTATCCCTGTAGTAGCCTTACTTACCGGATATTCTTTTACCTCTTTCAGTATACACAAAAAAACGAATTTGTCAACCCCTGTCACCGAAATTTTTGGCAGTAAAATAAAAAACCGCCTTGTTACAGGCGGTTTTTGAAATCTTCATACCCGAACGAGCGCAGCAACTGCAATTCTCCGCTCTCCTTCCGAAGCACGATGGACGGCAGCGGCATACCGTTGAAGGTGTTGGTTTTGACCATCGTATACAGCGCCATATCGCCGAACACGAGTTCGTCCCCTTCTTTGAGCGGCGCGTCAAAGGAATAATCCCCGATCACATCCCCCGCCAGGCAGGTGCCGCCCGCAAGGCGGTAGGTATACTTTTTTTCGCCCGCTTCGCCCGAACCGAACAGCGGCGGGCGGTACGGCATTTCCAGCACGTCGGGCATATGACACGCCGCCGAACAGTCCAACACGGCGATATCGATGCCGTTGTGCACGATGTCGACCACGGACGTGACGAACGTTCCTGCATTCAGGACGACCGCCTCACCCGGTTCGAGGATCACCTCCGCGCCATATTTTTCGGCAAGCGAACGCACCGTGCGGATCAGCAGTTCCCTGTCGTAATCTTCCCTCGTAATGTGGTGCCCGCCGCCCAGATTCAGCCACTTCATTCCGCCGAGAATATCGCCGAACTTTTCTTCCAGCGCATTCACCGTAACTGCGAGCGCGTCCGCGTTCTGCTCGCACAGCGTGTGCATGTGGATGCCGTCCAGAAGAGGCAGGACGGAGAGATCGAACTGTCCGCGCGTCACTCCCAATCGCGAGCCGGGCGCGCAGGGATCATAGATGGCGTGCCCCTCCTGCGTGGAACATTCGGGATTGACGCGAAGTCCCACGCTCTTGCCCGCCTCCTTTGCACGCGGTCCGAATTTTTTCAGCTGCGCGCAGGAGTTGAACACAATATGGTCGGCATAGCGCAGGATCTCTTCAAATTCGTCTTCGCGGTAGGCAGGCGAAAAAACGTGCGTCTCCCCGCCCATCTCCTCGTACCCGAGCCGCGCCTCGTACAGCCCGCTCGCCGTAGAGCCGTCCAGACAGCTGCGGATGAGCGGATAGGTCGCATAAGCGGAATACGCCTTCTGCGCAAGCAGGATCTTGCACCCCGCCCGCGCCTTCACGTCCGCAAGGATACGCAGGTTCTCATGCAGTTTTTTTTCGTCGATGCAAAAATACGGCGTGCGCATTCAGTCTACCAATTCGGGGGATTCCACGACCTTCCAGGGCAGCCCGTTCCTGTTCAATTCCTCCATGAACAGATCGGGGTCAAACTCTTCGGGCGTATACACGCCCTTTTTGTTCCACTTGCCCGTGACGAGCATCATCGCGCCGATCATGGCGGGCACGCCCGTCGTGTAAGAGATCGCCTGCGACTCCACTTCACGGTAGCACTCCTGATGGTCGCATACATTATAAATGTACGCCGTCTTGCGCTTGCCGTCCTTCATGCCTGTAAAGATGCAGCCGATGTTCGTTTTGCCGACAGTGCGCGGACCGAGCGACGCGGGATCGGGCAGGAGCGCCTTCAAAAACTGAATGGGCACGATCTCTTTCCCTTCAAACTCGACGGGCGTCGTGGAGAGCATGCCGACGTTTTCAAGGCACTTCATGTGCGTGAGATAACTCTGCCCGAAGGTCATGAAAAAGCGGATGCGTTTCACGCCCTTGATGTTCTTTGCAAGCGACTCGATCTCCTCGTGGTGCAGCAGGTACATATCCTTCTCCCCCACGCCGTCAAAGTTGTAAGTGCGGTGGATGCTCATGGCGGGCACTTCCACCCACTTGCCGTTCTCCCAATAGGAGCCGGGCGCCGAGACCTCGCGCAGATTGATCTCGGGATTGAAGTTTGTCGCAAACGGATAGCCGTGGTCACCGCCGTTGCAGTCGAGGATGTCGATCGTTTCAATGGTATCGAACAGGTGTTTTTGCGCATAGGCGCAGAACACCTGCGTCACGCCGGGGTCGAACCCCGAACCGAGCAGCGCCGTAAGTCCCGCCTTTTTGTACTTATCGCCGTACGCCCACTGCCAGGTGTAATCAAAGTACGCGGAGAACCCCTCTTCCTTGCAACGCCTTTCGTATTTCTCGCGCCAGACGGGGTCGTCCGTGTTTTCCGGCTCGTAGTTTGCCGTATCGAGATAGTTGACCCCGCAGGCGAGGCAGGCGTCCATGATCGCAAGATCCTGGTACGGCAACGCAATGTTCATAACGAGATCGGGCTGCACTTTTTTGATGAGCGCAATGACCTCGTCGACCTTATCCGCGTCGACCTGCGCGGTCGTGATCTTCGTCTTTGTCTTGCCTTCGAGCTTTGCTTTGAGCGCGTCGCACTTGGAAAGCGTACGGCTGGCTATGCACAGTTCGGTAAACACGTCGTCGCGCATGCAACATTTACGGATCGCGACGGACGCGACGCCGCCGCAGCCGATGACCAATACTTTTGCCATGATCTTTCTCCCGTTGATGATTTTGGTTTGTACCCGCACGCGGCGGGCAGATCTGCACTGCGCCCTCTGCGGCGCAAAAGCGAAAAAACTATCCTTTCAGCGCGAGCAGCATTTCGCGCACGATCTTGCAGGCGACGGCAGTCGACGCGCCGCTTTGATCGTACGGCGGGCTGAGTTCGTTGACGTCCAGCGCCACGACGTCCGCACGCGAACAGACGAGCGTCGCCGCGCGGCGGAGCTGCTCAAAGCTCACCCCGCCCGGTTCGGGCGTACCCGTACCGGGGAATACGGACGGGTCGAGCACATCCAGATCGAGCGTAAAATACACGGGTCTGCCCGCAAAGGCTTCGAGCACCTCTTCCAAACCGTCAAAGCCGAAGGGATGCAGGAAGGTGTGCTCCCTGCCCCACGCAAATTCTTCCCGCAACCCCGAACGGATGCCGAACTGCGCGATGCGCTTATCCCCCGTCAGCTCATGGCAGCGGCGCAGCACGCACGCGTGCGAGAGCTTTACGCCGAGGTAATCCTCGCGCAGGTCTGTATGCGCGTCAAAGTGCACGATGCAAAGATCGGGATATTTTCTGACCACAGCGCGCACCGCTCCCAATGTTACGAGATGCTCGCCGCCCAAAAGGAACGGGCGCTTGCCGTCCCGCAGGATATGCGCCGCACGCTCTTCTATCATGCAAAGCGCCTTCTCCGTATCGCCGAAGGGCAATTCGAGGTCGCCCGCATCCATAACGGCGCAGTCTTCCAGATCCCTGTCCTGATACGGGCTGTACGTTTCGATGCCGTACGATTCGCGGCGGATGACGGCGCTTCCGAACCGCGTACCGGGGCGGTATGAAGTCGTGCCGTCAAACGGCGCGCCGAAAAGGACGGTCTTCGCCTCCGCATAGGGTTTGTCACAGGCGAGGAAAGCGTCAGTCTGCATGCTCAACATCGCTTAAAAGTTCCTCCACATAGGCGGGAATGTAGAACGCGCCCTTGTGCAGGGTCGTCGTATAGTAGCGGCATTTGATGCCGCGCGCGTTCCAGCGCGCCTCGTTCAGATCGCGCAGCGGGTGGTATTTTTTGGACGCAAACCCGAACAGCCAGTGCCCCGAAGGATAGGTCGGGATATGCGCCTGATAGACGCGGCTGATCGGGAAGGATTCGACGATACGCTTGTGCGCGCGCTGGCAGGCGAGCGCGTCTTCGGCATAAAACGGGCTCTCATGCTGGTTGACCATGATCCCGTCCTCTTTGAGCGCCTTATAGCAGTTCCCGTAAAATTCGCGGGTGAACAACCCCTCGCCGGGGCCGAACGGGTCGGTCGAATCGACGATGATGAGGTCGTACTCGTTCTTGCAGGAACGCACGAACCGCAGCCCGTCCCTGTAATGAATGGAGACGCGCGGATCGTCCAGCCCGCAGGTGAGCGAAGGGAAATATTCGCGGCAGACCTCGACGACCTGCCTGTCGATCTCTACGAGGTCGATACTCTCAATGTCGTCGTATTGCACGAGCTCGCGCACAACGCCGCCGTCGCCGCCGCCGATGACCAGTACGTTTTTCACGTTCGGATGCACCGCCATGGGCACATGCGCGATCATTTCATGGTAGATAAATTCATCCTTCTGCGTGAGCATCATGTACCCGTCCAGCACGAGGAACCTGCCGAATTCGGGGCTGTCGAACACGTCGATGCGCTGCAGATCGCTCGTCCCGCTGTACAGCTGCCTGTCCACGCGGATGGATAATTTTACGTTCTTTGTATGCCGTTCGGAAAACCAAAACTCCATAGTAACTACTCCCCGCGCCTGTGCGCAAAGAACCCTCCGCCAAAACCGCCGCTCTGCCCGATCTGAAGCGTTGCCCCGCTCAAATCACGTTCAGCCGCTCGATCTTCGCGTCTTCGGGGCCCGTCATCTGGCAGCCCTTCGCCTTGGCGTATTCGATGTAATCGAGGATGCGCCGCGTGATGCGCTCGCCCGGCGCCAAAATCGGGATACCCGGCGGATAGCACATGACGAATTCGCTGCAAACGCGCCCCTCCGTCTGCCGCAGCGGCAGCGACGTCTTTTCCGCATAGAACGCGTCCTGCGGCGACATGGCGACGATGGGCTCGATGTACTCCTGTTTCATCAGCCCCGCCTTGCTCTTTTTGTACAACCTGCGGATCTCGGAAAGAGCGCTCACAAGCCGCTCGATGTCGCGTTCCCTGTCGCCTATCGAGAGATAGGCGAGAATGTTGCCGAGGTCGCCGAACTCGATCTGAATGTCGTACTCATCACGGAGCAAGTCGTACACCTCGATGCCCGCAAGCCCCACGTCCAGCGTGTTGACGGAGAGCTTCGTCTCGTCAAAGGCAAAAATGCTGTCGCCGTTGATGAGCTCCTTCCCGAAGGCGTAATAGTCGCCGATCTCGTTTATCTCGCTGCGCGCATAGCGCGCCATCTCCACCACACCCGCAAACGCCTCCTTCCCGCGGAGCGCGAGGTTGCGGCGGGAGATATCCAGCGAGGACAGGAGCAGGTACGACGCGCTCGTGGTCTGCGTCAGGTTGATGATCTGCCGCACATACCCCTCCTGCATGGAGGGACCGATGAGCAGGAGCGAGCTCTGCGTTAGGCTCCCGCCCGATTTATGCATGGAGACCGCCGCCATATCCGCGCCCGCCTTCATGGCGGAGACGGGCATCCCCTCCCCGAAATAGAAGTGCGTGCCGTGCGCCTCGTCCGCGATGCACAGCATCCCCGCCTGGTGCGCGATGCGCACGATCTCGGCGAGGTCGGAGCAGATGCCGTAATAGGTCGGGTTGTTGACGAGGATCGCCTTCGCGTCCGGGTTTTCGGCGACGGCGCGGCGCACCGCGTCCGTGCGCATCCCGAGGGAGATACCGAGGTCGTCGTCGCACTCGGGGTCGACGTAGACGGGCACAGCGCCGTTCAGGACCATCGCCGTCATGACGCTGCGGTGCACGTTGCGGGGCAGGATGATCTTTTCGCCGCGCTTTGCGACGCACAGGATCATGCTCTGCACGGCGGACGTCGTGCCGCCGACCATGAGGAACGCCCAAGCCGCGCCGAACGCCTCCGCCGCAAGCTGTTCCGCGTCGCGGATGACCGAAACGGGGTGGCAGAGGTTATCGAGGCACTTCATGGAATTGACGTCCAGCCCCACGCACTTTTCGCCGAGCAGCGAGGTAAGTTCCGGGTTCCCCCGCCCGCGCTTGTGCCCGGGCACATCGAAGGGAACGAGGCGCATCCGCTGCATCTCCTGCAACGCCTCGTATATGGGGGCACGTTTTTGGGAAAGTTCCTTCATCGCTTCTCTCGTATGTCCGTCAGAAAATATTTTTGTTGCTGAAAATTTCGATCATTTCGCGGCGCAGGTTGCCCGTCATCTCCAGCCGAAGTTTGGGCGGCAGTTCGTAGGCGTCCGTCTTGAACAGGTAGTTCTGCAGGTCGATCTCCTTGACCATCATGCGGGTGTGGAACAGGTTCGCCGCATACACGTTGATATCCATCGCGTCGTAGCGCAGCAGTGTTTCGGGATCGATGAAATCCTGGATCGAACGGATCTCGTGGTCGAGGAAGAGCTTATGCCCGTTCACGTCGCGCGTAAAGCCGCGCACCTTGTAGTCGAGCGTGATGATATCCGAATCGAAAGAGCCGATCAGATAGTCCAGCGTGGAGAGCGGCGTGATCTCGCCGCAGGTGGCGACGTCGATGTCCACGCGGAAGGTCGCAAGGCACGTTTCGGGATGATATTCGGGATAGGTATGCACCGTAACATGGCTCTTGTCGAGATGCGCCAGCTGCGTCGTGCCCGCGGGGATCATCGACCCCTCCGCTATAAGGATGGTGACGGAGGCGCCCTGCGGCTCGTAGTCCTGTTTGGCGATATTGAGCACCTTCGCCCCGATCATGTCCGTCAGCGTCGTAAGGATCTTGGTCAGGCGTTCGCTGTTGTACTGCCCGTCGATATAGGCGATATAGTCGCGCTGTTCGCGCGGGCTGCGGGCGTAGCAGACGTCATAGATATTGAAGCTCAGCGACTTCGTAAGATTGTTGAACCCGTACAGATTGAGCTTTTCTCCCATTGTAAGACCCTCCGACATAAACAAACAAAAAAGCGGTATGCACTTGCACACCGCTTTGGAACAATCGCAGAAACTCCCCCTGACGCGCATAGGATGAGCTTTGAAACCAGAGTCTATATAGCAAATACCTTACTTTTACTACTCTTATTGATCGTTTTACAAGCGTGCCGCAAGGCACTTCGGTTATCAAGTAACCAACTTATAAGCTCGGGATTTTGTGCCCGATCACAATAAGGCAGCGCACGCGCTGCGCCGACAGCCGCACAGACGACCGCGGATAAAATATTTGCATGGATACTCTGTTTCGCGCATCACATGGTAATCTTATTGTAACCGAAATCGCGCGCAATGTCAACGGTTTTGCACGCGGAAAACGCACGGCAACGGCAGCGCGGGGAATTTTTTACATTTTTAAGACAAATTCCGCCGATACAAAGCGGCATCTTGCCTCCCCGCATTTGACTGCCGCGCCGATTTGCTGTATAATTCCAAAAAAGGAGCATGCAGACATGAAGGAACTTCTCATCATCGGCAGCGGCCCCGCGGGGATCTCGGCGGCGCTGTACGCGGTGCGCGGCGGCGCGCCCGTAACGATCGTCGCAAAAGACGGCGGCGCCCTCGCCAAAGCCGACCTTATCCAGAACTATTACGGGTTCGAATACGGCGTTTCCGCCAAAGAGCTTTTTGAAACGGGCGTGAAGCAGGCGGAACACCTCGGCGCAAAGATCGTGCGCACGGAAATTTTCGGCATCGAATTTACCGAAGAGGGCTTCCGCGCCAAGACTGCGGACGGAGCCATCGACGCGGGCGCCGTCGTCATCGCCTGCGGCACGGCGCGCAACGTACCCCCTGTCCGCAACATTGAAAAATTCGAAGGGGCGGGCGTGAGCTACTGCGCCATCTGCGACGCCTTCTTTTATCGCGGCAAAAAGATCGCCGTCGTCGGCGACGGCGCCTATGCAAGGAGCGAATTTGCGGAGCTGAAAAACGTCGTCTCGGACGTGACCGTGCTCACCAACGGCGGCGCCGCATTGGAAGGGCTTCCCTGCAACACAAAAAAGATCGCCTCCTTTGAAGGAGACGAAACGCTCAAAGAGGTCGTCTATACGGACGGAACGCGCGAAACGTTCGACGGCGTTTTCATCGCCTGCGGGTCGGCGGGCGCCTTCGAACTTGCCAAAAAAGTCGGATTGGAGAGCGCGAACGGCAAGCTGACCGTAAACGAAAAGCGCGCGTCGAACGTCCCCGGCATCTTCGCCGCGGGGGACTGCATCCCCGGGCTGCAGCAGATCGCCAAGGCCGTGTACGACGGCATGATCGCAGGCACAGAGGCTCTGAAATACCTGAAAGCGCAAAAATGAAAGAGGCTTAAAATCCGCAAACTTTTAACGGGGAAGCGAAGCGCTTCCCCGTCTTTTTTACCAGTTTATGTCTGACATAGTACTATGAATTTTGTCTGAAAGCATCGTTTACGACCGTGTACGCGCGCTCGATATCCTCTTCTTCCGCCTCGCGAACGGCGGCATACGGGAACGGCACACCGAGCTCCTTGTACTTATCCTCGCATAATTTTCGGAAGGGAAGGAACTTGATTTTCCCTAGCGGAAAATATTCTTTTACGAGCCGCGCAAGCGCGAGCAGTTTTTCCGCCGAATCGTTTTTACCCGGAACGAGCACGTTCGTCACCTGCGGCACCTTCCCCTGCCGCACGCATGCGCCAAAGAATTTTGCATAAGCGGAGAGGTCGTCCGACTCCTGGTTTTTGACGTCGCAGACGATCTCGCCCGCCGCGATCAGCTCCTCGTCGCAGATGTGCCCGTTCGTCTCAAACAGCACATGGATGCCGCGCTCCGTCAGTTTGCGCGCAAGCGCAAGCGCAAATTCCTTTTGCAGGAAAGGCTCCCCGCCCGAAAGCGTGACGCCGCCGCGCTTGAAATAGGGTTTATACCGCTCCAGCCGCGCGACAAGCGCGTCCGCCTCGACCGCCTCCCCCTGTCTGAAGAGCGTTTCGGGGTTATGGCAGAACGGGCAGCGAAGATTGCACCCAGCAAAAAAGACGACGCAGCGCAGCCCCTTTCCGTCCACGCCCGAACCGCAGTAAACCGAATCGATATACCCGATATGCGGGGCGGAATCTTCCGCCCCGCGCTCATTTATGTTACACATAGTACCTTCTTTCTGAAAGAAAATCGGCGTTTTGCTTACATTCTGCCGTGGTATGTGCGTTTGATGACTTCCAACTGATGCGCTTTGGAGAGCTTGTGGAAGTTCACGGCATATCCCGAAACACGGATGGTCACGCTCGGGTACAGCTCGGGGTGTTCCATCGCCGCGATCAGCTTCGCACGGTCGAACACGTTTACATTGAGGTGATGCGCGCCCTGTGCAAAATAGCCGTCCAGCATGTCCGCAAGGTTTTCCGCCCTGTCCTCCGCCTCCTCGCCGAGCGCGGACGGCACGATCGAAAAGGTATTGGAAATGCCGTCGCGGCAGCAGTCGTAGGAGAGTTTTGCGACCGAATTGAGCGAAGCCAAAGCGCCGCTCCTGTCGCGCTCGTGCATCGGGTTCGCTCCGGGCGCGAACGGCTCCCCCGCCGCCCTTCCGTCGGGCGTGGCGCCCGTCTTTTTACCATACGCCACGTTCGACGTGATGGTCAGAACGGACAGCGTGTGTTTCGCCCCGCGGTAGGCAGGCGTCTTTTTCAGCTCTTCGGAAAATTCTTTGACGAGCTCCGCGGCAATGCTGTCCACGCGGTCGTCGTCGTTGCCGTATTTGGGGAAGTCGCCGACGGTATCGAACCCGCTGATCAGCCCGTTTTCGCCGTAGACAGGCGTGACCCTGGCATATTTGATCGCAGACAGCGAATCCGCCACCACCGAAAGCCCCGCCACGCCGCAGGCAAGGAAGCGCTCGACGTCCGTATCGTGCAGCGCCATCTGGATCTTTTCATAGGCGTATTTGTCGTGCATGTAATGGATGACGTTCAGCGTGCTAACATACAGGCGGCACAGCCACTGCATCGACTTGCTGTACGCCTTGCGCACCTTCTCATAGTCGAGCACACCCTCAAACCGTTCGCCTTCGGGCGCCAGCTGCACGCCGCTCTTTTCGTCCCTGCCGCCGTTGAGGGTGAGCAGCAGCAGCTTGGCAAGGTTGCAGCGCGCGCCGAAAAACTGCATCTGTTTGCCGATCTTCATAGCGGAGACGCAGCAGGCGATGCCGTAGTCGTCGCCGTAGATCGGGCGCATCAGATCGTCGTTCTCGTACTGAATGGAGTCGGTATCGACGGAGACTTTCGCGCAGAATTTTTTGAAGGATTCGGGCAGCCGCTCCGACCAGAGCACCGTAAGGTTCGGCTCGGGCGCAGCGCCGAGGTTATACAGCGTATGCAGGATGCGGTACGAAGTTTTTGTGACGAGCGTCCTGCCGTCCAGCCCCATACCGCCGATGCTCTCCGTCGTCCACGTCGGGTCGCCGCCGAACATTTCGTTGTACTCGGGCGTGCGCAGCTGGCGCGTGATGCGGCATTTGATGACAAAGTCGTCCACCAGCTCCTGCGCCTCGCTCTCGGTAAGCACGCCGTTCGCTATATCGCGCTCAATATAAATATCGAAGAAGGTCGACACCCTCCCGAGGCTCATCGCCGCGCCGTTCTGCTCTTTGATCGCCGCAAGGTATGCAAAGTACGTCCACTGGATCGCCTCTTTCGCGTTCTGCGCGGGCGCGGAGATGTCCACGCCGTACAGCAGCGCCATGTCCTTGAGCTTTTTCAGAAAGTCGATCTGCTTGTACAGCTCTTCGAGCGTGCGGATATTCTGCTCGTCCATGGGGCGCATGCCGCGCTCGCGCTTATCCTTCTGCTTTTCCTCGATGAGCCTGTCCACGCCGTAGAGCGCGACGCGGCGGTAGTCGCCGATGATCCTGCCCCTGCCGTACGCATCGGGCAGCCCCGTCAGAAGCCCCGCATGGCGCACCGCCTTCATCTCGTCGGTATAGACGTGGAACACTGCGTCGTTGTGCGTGGTCTTGTAACTGAACTCCGTCTCCACAACATCCGACAGCTTATACCCGTACGCCTCGCACGCCTGCCGCGCCATGCGGATACCGCCGAACGGGTTCACGCCGCGCTTGAGCGGCGCATCCGTCTGCAAGCCGACGATGATCTCGTTCTCCTTATCGATGTACCCCGCGGGATAGGTCAGCAGCGAACTGACGCGCTCGGTATCCACGTCCAGCACGCCGCCCTTGTCCGTCTCCGCCTTCAACAGCGCGTTCACCTTTTCCATGAGCTTTTTCGTGCGTTCCGTCGGCCCGCACAAAAACGCCGCATCGCCTTCGTACGGCGTATAATTGGTCTGAATGAAATCGCGCACGTCGATCGCGTCGCAATACGCTCCCTTAGCAAATTCTTTTTGCATGGCTCCGTCCTCCTCAGCCGAGAAAATAAAAAACCTGCGCAGCCGCAATGTTGCTTGCAGTTGCCCAGGTGGTCGGCGATGCCGCTCTTCGCTCCCCCGCAGTTGCCTGCCTATCCACCAGTTGCGAAAAGCCGTCTGCCTAAGCACAATATCTTGTGCCCGAACAGGTTTTTGAAACTGTATTTAGTATATCGTATGGAACACGGAAAGTCAAGGGAATTGACGCAAAAATATTGCTGTTTTCCCGAAAAAAGCGAGCCGAAAACGGCGGGGTCTGCAAGCCATTTTAGCAAACGCCCCGCGGCTTATGCCGCGGGGCGGATACTGTCTGTAAGATCAAAGGAGCGTTTTGCGAAGTTCCGCCTCGCCGAGGGGCGAAAGATACTTCGGCGCAATGTCGAACACCGTAACGGCGCCCGTCTTCCCTTCGCCGTGCAGGCGGTACACCGCCCGCGCGTAAGCGACCAGCACGCCCGATGTAAATTCGGGATTGGAATCGAGTTTGAGCGAAAATTCCATGAGGAATTTATTCCCCGCCGCCGACTTGCCCGAACGCAGCACGAACCCGCCGTGCGGGATGCCGCCGTGTTTTTCCTTCAGCTCCTCTTCGGAGATGAAATGCACCGTCGTGTCGTAATCGGCAAAATAGTTGGGCATCTCCTTGATCTCACGTTCGATGCGCGCAAGGTCCGCCCCCTCTTCCGCGACCACATAGCATTCGCGCGTATGCTTTTCGCGGGTGGTGAGCTGCGGGTTCTCGCCGCTGCGCACACGTTCGAGGGCGCTTTCAACGGGCACGGTGTACTGCCGTGCGTCTTTTACGCCAGCCACACGGCGGATCGCGTCGCTGTGCCCCTGGCTAACGCCCTTGCCCCAAAAGGTATACGCCTCGCCGCAGCCGGGAACAGCCGTAAAATAGGCGCGCGCAAGAGAGAACAGACCGGGGTCCCAGCCAACGCTCATCACGCCGAGATGCCCCGCCGCCTTGCCCGCCTTATCCAGCGCGTCGAAGTACGCGGGGATCTTCGCGTGCGTATCGAAGCTGTCTACCGTATTGAAAAGGCGGATCGCCTCCACCGACTGCACGGGCAGATCGGTCGCACTGCCTCCGCAGAGGATGAGCACGTCGATCTTATCCGCGTACGCGGCAAGCGCGTCCGTATGTTCCACCTTTACGGGCAGTACCGTTCTGACGGACGCGGGGTCCCTGCGCGTAAATACGGCGACGACCTCCATATCCCCGCACTGCGAAGCGGCGTACTGCACGCCCCTGCCCAGATTGCCGTAGCCCAAAATACCAAGCCTGATCTTCATTGTCTGTACCTCTCTTTCTATAAATATAGGAATACGCCGCCGCGCCTGTTTTCGCAGCGGCAAAACCGTGCCCGACGATGCGGGCACGGCAGATCGTTAAAGCGTTTCCTCGGCAAGGACTGCCCCGCCAAGTTCTTTCAGTGTTACGGTCCCGTTCTCCAGAAGAAGATACCCGCGCGCCGTATCCTGCTTCGGCAGAGACACCGACCCGGGGTTTGCCACGAGCACATCCCCCATCCGTTTGATAAAACTCGTGTGGTAATGCCCGTAGAAGAAGCCGCTCCCGCAATTTTTGGGAAGATGCTCGATACTGAACCGATCGCCATGCTGTAAAAACACGCGCTTCCCGCCGTCGGAGAGCACCGCCTCGCTCACAAACTCAAAGTCGGAGATAAGCGTATCCACATCGCTGTCGCAGTTGCCCTTGACAACGAGCAGGCGATCCGCCAGCCCGTTCAGCACCTCCGCCACTTTCAGCGGCGCATACTCTTCGGGCAGCGGATTGCGCGGACCGTGGTTGTAAATATCACCGAGCAGCACGAGCATATCCGCCTTTTCCGCCGCAAAGATCTCTGCGAGCCTGCGCGCATAGAACGCCGATCCGTGCAGATCGGACGCGATCATATATTTCATCGCTTACCTCACGCTGAACTTATACGCCGTCGTGAAGTGATACAGTTTGTTCCGCTCATAGATCGGGTCGCCCAGCTCCGCATACGCAGGCACATTCACCCCGTTCGGAATAAACTGCGTTTCAAGGCAGAAACCGTAGCAGCGGTTGTAGTACCCGCCCTTGCCCTGCTGCGCAAGACCGTTGCCCGTGTACAGCTGAACGGCAGGCTTGTCGGTAAACACTTCCATGACGATCCCGCTGCGCTCGCTCTCCGCTTCGGCAACCTTTTCATAGCTGCCCTGCTTTTTATCGAACACATAATTCACGTCATAACCGCCCTGATAGACGATATCCTGATCGTCCGTATCGTTGATACGCTCGCCGATACGGCGCGCGCGGCGGAAATCAAAGGGCGTTCCCTCCACATCCTTGAATTCGCCGTGCGGGATAAGCGTTTCGTCGGTCGGCGTATAGCGGCTCGCCGCGATGCGCAAAAAGGTATCGAGCACGTTGCCCGAACCCGCGCCGTCCAAATTGAAATAGGCATGATTCGTCAGGTTGATCGCCGTCTTTTTGTCGGACATGGCGGCATAATCGATCTTCAGTTCGCCGTTCACCAGCGTATACCGCACTTCCACGCGCAGCATACCGGGATAATTTTCGTCGCCGTCCGGGCTGACCAGCGAAAGAGCGAGCGTATTCCCGTCCCCGCCTTCAAAAACGTAACTCCAGATCTTGCGGTTGAACCCTTCCCTGCCGCCGTGCAGATGATTCCCGCGGTCGTTGCAATAGAGTTTATATTCCGTTCCATCGATCGAAAGATGCCCCTTTTCGATACGGTTGCCGAACCGCCCGATCAACGCGCCGAGATAACCGCCGTTGTTTTCGTACCCCGCCACATCGTCATACCCGAGCACGACGTCGCGCTGCACGCCTTCGCCGTCCGCGATCTTCAGCGACTGGATGATCCCGCCGTAGTTGAGGATCGTCGCTTCGTTCCTGCCGTCCGAAAGCCTGAACGCGAGAACTTCACGCCCGTCCGCCGTTTTGCCGAAAACGCTTGTCCGAATCATGTTACTTCCCTCCGTTGACTTGCGAAGATGCGCCCGCCGCTTTCCGAAAAAAGAGGAAAGGCGCTCTCACCTTTCCTCTATTATATCATTAAATAGATTTGTTGTAAACGGTTTTGCGGTTCATTTGTTCTGCGGAATGGCAGGAATGCTCGCAAACCCTTTGGCAAGCGCCGCGTCGTCGGGGATAACGTCCGACATCGCGCCGTCGTTGTACTGCTTGTATGCCGCCATATCGAAATAGCCCGTGCCCGTCAGGCCGAAGAGGATCTTTTTCTTCTGCCCCGTCTTTTTGCACGCAAGCGCTTCATCGATCGCCGCAAGAATGGCATGGCTGGATTCGGGCGCCGGCAGGATCCCCTCGGTGCGGGCAAAGTATTCCGCCGCCTCGAACACCTTGGTCTGCTCCACCGAGACCGCACGGATATACCCGTCGTGGTACAGCTTGGAAACGATCGGGCTCATGCCGTGATAGCGCAGCCCGCCCGCATGGTTGGCGGAGGGCATGAACTCGCAGCCGAGCGTGTACATACGCGCAAGCGGCGTTGTTTTGGCGCCGTCGCAGAAGTCGTACACGTACTTGCCGCGGGTGAGCGAAGGGCAGCTGGCAGGTTCGACGCCGATAAATTCGATGTCGTTTTTGCCCGCGATCTTATCGCCCATGAAGGGCGCGATCAAACCGCCGAAGTTGGAACCGCCGCCCACACAGCCGATGACCGTATCGATCTTGACACCGTACTTGTCCAGCGCCGTCTTTGCCTCCAGCCCGATGACGGACTGATGCAGGATGACGTGATCGAGCACGCTGCCCAGCACATAGCGGCAGGAATCGGAAGTCACGGCGCGCTCCACCGCCTCCGAAATGGCGCAGCCGAGCGACCCGCCCGTTCCGGGGAACTCCTCCAGGATCTTTCTGCCCGCGTTGGTCGTATCCGACGGCGAAGGAATGACCTGCGCGCCGTAGGTGCGCATGACCTCTTTGCGGTACGGCTTCTGCTCGCTGGACACTTTTACCATATACACGATGAGGTCCAGCCCGTAGTATGCCGACGCCATGGAAAGAGCCGTGCCCCACTGCCCCGCGCCCGTTTCGGTCGTAATGGACTTCAAACCCTGCTTTTTCGCATAATATGCCTGCGCGGCGGCAGAGTTGAGCTTGTGCGAACCGGAAGTATTGTTCCCTTCGAACTTATAATAGATCTCCGCAGGGGTGCCGAGCGCCTTCTCCAGGCAGTACGCGCGCACCAGCGGCGCGGGACGGTACATCTTGTAGAAGTCGCGGATCCCCTCCGGAATATCGATGTACAGATCGGTAAAGTTCAGCTCCTGATCGATGCATTCGTCGCAGAAGACGGGCCGCAGATCGTCCTTTGTGCAGGGTTTCCCCGTTGCGGGATTCAGAAACGGATCGTGCTTCTCCTTCATCGCGGCATTCAGGTTATACCACTGCCTGGGGATCTCGTTTTCAGACAGATAGATCTTGTACGGGACGTTTTGTGCAGACATGTTTGTTTCCTCCAAAAAATAATGTTTATGACAAAAAAACACGGTCATTCCGCTTTGGGACGAAATGACCGTGTTGCCACCCAAATTCACAGCGCAAAGGCGCCGCCTCGTTGCAGGTACTGACATACCCTCTCCCTGTAACGCGAGAGACGCGTCGGGCACTACTCGGAACTTCCTTTTGCACCCGCCCTCGGTAATCCATTCGCCTGCGCCCCAACGCCTCCATTCCACCGCCGGAAGCTCTCTTTGGAAGAGGTGATGCAGGTTACTCCTTTACTTCATCGGTTTGGCACATAATAGCACAGAAATGATACAGTGTCAAGTATTTTTCCGAAACTTTTTTTGAAAAATTTTTCGCCGAAACCCAAAAGCAACGAAAAATGCGCCCCCCTATTATATGCGCACACGCGAAAAAATTTTAAAAAACTGACTTTAAGTCATTGATATAGTATAATGCAAATACTGAAACACAGGGAGCAGGCGCATGACAAAACGGCAGCAGGCAGCGGCACGGACAAGGGAAAAGCTCGTCGAGACCGCGAAAGAGCTGATCTGCAAAAAGGGGCTTTCCGAAACCTCTGTAGACGAGATCACCGAAAAATGCGGCGTTGCGAAAGGCACGTTCTATACTTATTTCAAGCGCAAAGAGGACATTGTTTTTGAACTGAGCGGACGCATGTTCGGCGAGATCCTTGAAAAAGCCAAAAACCGCGCGGGAAGTTTCCTTGAAAAGCTCGAATACTATCTGTGCAGTTTTTCCGGCTACATTGAAAAAAGCAGTTTGAAACTGTGCCAGGAGTGGGTAAAAAATGTTGCACTCCCCGCCCCCGAGACGGACTGCGGCAGAGAAAAACTGCAAAACGATCTCGCCGCCCTGCGCGAACTTTTCCGTTTCGGCGTAGCGCACGGCGCGCTGAAAGCGGGCACGCCCGTCGGGGAACTTGCGGACATGCTCAACGATCTTTTATACGGAGAAATGCTCTGTTGGTGCATTGCCGACGGCGCATACAGCTTTGAAGAGCGGACAAAGGAGTTCTGCGCACGGTTTCTGCGCGGAGTACTGTCCGATCATCTGAATTAAAACATATCAGAAACAGGAGGTCCTTTAAAACGGAAAAAATTCTGCTCAACGACGGGAACAGCATTCCCTCCGTCGGATTCGGCGTGTTCCGCATCCCGAACGACGGCTCGACCTACCGCGCCGTCCGCACGGCGCTCGACGCGGGGTACCGCCACATCGACACGGCAGCCGCCTATTTCAACGAGGCGGAAGCAGGAAAAGCCGTCAAAGACAGCGGCGTCCCGCGCGAAGAAGTGTTCGTGACCAGCAAGCTCTGGCTGCAGGACTACGGCTTTGCCGCCGCACGCAGCGGCACGGAACGTTCGCTCAAAAAACTCGGGCTCGACTACATCGACCTCTATCTCCTGCACCAGCCCTACGGCGACGTGTGCGGCGCGTGGGAAGCGCTGGAAGAGGCAAAAGGGAAAGGACTTGTGCGTTCGATCGGCGTCAGCAACATGACTCCGAACATCTGGAACAAGTTCGTGCCCAAGTTCGCCACGCTGCCCGCCGTGAATCAGGTCGAATGCAACCCATACTTTCAGCAGCGCAAACTGCGTGCGATCCTCGGCCCGCTGAATGCAAAGATCGAGGCGTGGGGGCCGCTCGGCCAGGGAAACAGCAGGTTGTTCAAAGAGCCCGCGATCACGCGGCTTGCGGAAAAATACGGCAAGAATGCGGGGCAGATCATTCTCCGCTTTGAAGTACAGGACGGGATCATCGTCCTGCCCAAGTCGGTCAACCCCGAACGCATCGCAGGCAACCTGAACGTCTTCGACTTTTCCCTTACGGAAGAAGAAATGGACAGCCTGCGCGCGCTCGACACAGGGAAAGGTACGCACGACCCCGACGCGCCCGGCGTCGGCGAGTTCCTGCTCGCCAATTTCGACGTACACAAGGACGAATAAACGGAGGATTCTATGGAATATCTTACCCTTAAAAACGGCGTACAGATCCCGCAGATCGGGTTCGGCGTCTTTCAGATCCACGCGAAGCAGACAAAGCAGGCGGTGCTCGCCGCACTCCGCGCGGGCTACAGACTGATCGACACCGCGCGCGCATACGGAAACGAAGCGGAAGTAGGTGAAGCGATCCGCGAAAGCGGGATCCCGCGCGAAGAAATTTTTATTACGACAAAACTCTGGCTGAGCGACTTTTCCTATGACGGCGCCATGCGGGCGACGAAAACCTCCCTCGAACGGCTCGGAGTCGACCGCATCGACCTCATGCTCCTGCACCAGCCGATGGGAGACTACCAAAGCGCATGGAAAGCATTGGAAAAGCTGTACGCGGACGGCGTTCTGCGCGCGATCGGCATGGCAAACTGCTATCCGCACGTTCTCGCCGACCTCTGCGAAACGTTCGCGATCCCGCCGATGGTCAACCAGGTCGAAATGCACCCCTTCTTCCAGCAGCCGCTGAACCTCTCCGTGATGCAGAACTACGGCGTTGTGCCCGAGGCATGGGCGCCGTTCAACGAAGGCAGGCGAAACTTTTTCGCCGACCCGACCCTCTCCGCGATCGGGAAAAAGTACAACAAGACGGCGGCACAGGTCGCCCTCCGCTGGAACATACAGCGCGGCGCCGTCGTGATCCCGAAATCGGTACATGAAGAGCGGATACGGCAAAACATCGACGTCTTTGACTTTTCCCTTTCCGAAAGCGATATGGAGCAGATCAAAGCAATGGATATCGGGCACAGCGAGATCGTAGACCATTTCGACCCGCATTGGATCAGATTCCTTCACTCGCTCAAAGTATGAACGCGCAAAAAACAGGCGGCCGTTTCAGCCGGTCGCCTGTTTTTTTGCGCGGCGGAATGGAAAGCGTATATCCGCACACACTGCATATACCATGAAATTTCTTTGCGCTATTCTGCTTTCTTTCCTGTTTGCCGCATGCCCTGCCGCCTGCAGCACGCAACCGGAACAGCCGCAAAACGCCGATTATTCACTCACGGAAACGCAACCGCATGAAGAGCGGGAGATCTTTCTTACCTTTGACGACGGGCCCACCGATTCGGTGACGCCGCTCGTATTGGACGTCTTGCAGAAAGAGAGTGTAAAAGCGACCTTTTTCCTCATCGGGCGGCAAATCGAGGGGCGCGAACAGATCGTGCGGCGCATTGCCGCCGAAGGACACGCGATCGGCATCCACTCCTATTCGCACGAGTACGGCAAGATCTACGCAACCCCGGGCACACTCGTTCGCGACATCGAAGACTGCCGTACCGCCATCCGCAAGGTACTCCCACAATACGAACCGACCCTCTACCGATTCCCGGGCGGCTCCTTCGGGCTCAGCGAAACTCTTAAACAGACGGTAAAAGAGCACGGCCTGCATGCATATGACTGGAACGCCGCCACGGGCGACGCCAATCTTCCGCTGCCCGACGCCAAGCAGCAATACCGGAACGCCGTGCAGAGCGCCGCCGACAGACAGAAGATCATTCTTTTGCAACATGACTGCGTGGGGCAAAAGAACACCGTACTGTGCCTGCCATCCATCATTGCACACTTCCGCGAACTTGGCTACACCTTTAAGACCCTGTCAAACTAAAAAAGTGCCGAATCCGGCGCTTTTTGTGTAACATAGTACTTCACATCAACCGTTTAAACGCAGCGTACCGCGCAATTCTTCGATATTTGGTACGCCATGCCTATCCAGCCACTCATTCAATCCCGCGATGATACGCGGCATGGCGAGGGTGTCCGTAAAGTTTGCCGTACCGACCTGTACGGCGCTCGCGCCTGCAATGATGAATTCCAGCGCGTCCTCCGCACAGGTGATCCCGCCCATTCCGATGACGGGAACAGAAACAGCCTGACACACCTCATATACCATGCGCACGGCGATCGGGCGGATCCCCGCCCCCGACACACCGCCCGTGTTGTTGGCAATGAGCGGACGTCTGCGCTCGATGTCGATGACCATACCCGTCAGCGTATTGATGAGCGAAAGGCAATCCGCCCCGCCCTCCTGCGCCGCCAGCGCGTTCGCCGCGATGCTTTCCACATTCGGAGATAGTTTGACGATGAGCGGCGTTTTTTTCAGCGCGCTCTTCGCGGCGCGCGTCACTTCCTTCACACTCTCGGGACGGATGCCGAACGCCATTCCGCCGCACTTTACGTTCGGGCAGGAGATGTTCAGCTCGATCATATCGACCAGCCCGTCAAGGCGCGCACAGATCCCTGCATAGTCGTCGATCGTGCGCCCCGCGACATTCGCAATAACGACCGTATCTTTGCTGCGCAAAAACGGAAGATCGTCGCGGACGAACTCCTCCACCCCCGGATTTTGCAACCCGACCGCATTGAGGATGACGCCGTACCCTTCCGCGATGCGCGGCGTCGGATTGCCGAGGCGCGGCTCTAAGGTCAGCCCCTTGGTGCTGATCCCGCCCAACACGCTTATATCGTAAATTTCATTGAATTCCTTGCCGAACCCGAATGTCCCGCTCGCCGCGATGACGGGATTTTTAAAGGGCACGCCGCAGACTTTGACGCGAAGATCCGCCATTACAGGGTCACCTCCCCGATCTCGAACACTGGCCCGTCCTTGCACACGCGCGCCCGCGCGCCGTTTGCAAGATCGCACACGCAGACAAGGCAGGCGCCCACGCCGCAGCCCATCCGTTCTTCCAGCGAAACATAGCACGGAACTTTTATGCCGCGCTCCGCCAGCCCCGCTTTCAGCGCGCGCAGCATGGGCGCGGGACCGCAGGACAAAATGACATCGGGCTTCGCTTTATCAAAGTCCGCAAAAAAGGCGGCGACCGCATTCGTCTTTTCCCCGAAAGAGCCGTCGTCCGTGACCAGGCTGACGCGTTCGCTCTCCGCACGGAACGCCTTTTCGCCGCAGACCGCTGCGGCATTACGGAACCCTATGTAGGAGCAGAACGCCCTGCCCGTTCCCGCGTACTCTTTTAAAACGGAGATCATCGGGAAGACTCCGACCCCGCCGCCGACGAGGGCGACACGGCGTTCTTCTTCTCTCAGCACGAACCCGTTTCCGAGCGGAAGGACGCACGTCAACTCATCCCCCGCTTTTTTTTGTGAAAGCAACTTCGTGCCGGCGCCTTTGATCTGGTAGCAGATCGTGACCGTCGTATCCGTATATTCGCAGATCGCGATCGGGCGGCGCAGCAGGTGCGCCCCGTCACCGACCGAAAGATTGACGAAACGCCCGCAGCGCAGCCCTTCCACCCGTTCGGGAAGGGAAAAGGTCATTTGATTGACCCCCGCGGCAATGGGCGCATTCGACAGAACCGTAACGCGCAAATCTTTCATGATTACCCCGTTTTGTTCGATTTTATGTGACACATAGTACTATGCGCATGCTTATTTTTCAAAAAATCAGCCCTTGATAGCCGCGTTCAGATCGGCTTTCATATCCAGGCACGCCTGCCGCGCCGCCGCATCGAAGGGCATCCCCTTATACCTGTCCTGCCGATAAGCGCAGAGGATCCCGCGCGAAGAATTGACGATCCCGCCCGTGCCGTCCGCCTTGAAGCAGACTTTCAGGTCGTTCGCCGTACCGCCCTGCGCACCGTAACCGGGGATCAGGAAGAAGGTATGCGGCATTTCGCGGCGCAGGATCTCCGCCTGCGCGGGATGCGTCGCGCCGACGACCGCGCCGACGCAGGAATACCCGCATTCGCCGACAAGCGCGCTGCCCCACTCTTCGACGAGGGCGCCCATATATTCATAGACCGTCTTTCCGTTTTCCAGTTTCATATCCTGCAATTCACCGCTGGATCTGTTCGACGTTTTGACGAGCACGAAGATCCCCTTTTCCCCGTTCGGCGCTTTGCTAAGGAAAGGTTTGATGCCGTCCGAGCCGAGGTAGCCGTTCACCGTAAGAAAATCCGAATCGAAGGCGCGCAGGCTGCTCCCGCCGACGGGCGTTTCCCCGAGGAACGCTTTCGCATAGCACTCCGCCGTCGCGCCGATGTCGTTTCGCTTCGCGTCGGTAATGACGATAAGCCCCTGCGCCTTCGCATACTGCAACGTCTGCGCAAAGGCGCGCAGCCCTTCGACCCCGTACATCTCATAATACGCGATCTGCACTTTCACGGCAGGAACGACATCCGCTACCGCATCGATCAGTTTTTTATTGAACGCAAAGATCGCTTCTGCCGCGCCCTTGCTGTCCGCGACGCCCGCCCGCATCTCCTCGGGCAGGTAGTCGAAACTCGTATCCAACCCGACGACGGTCGGGTTATCTTTCTCCTGAATGCCTTTGATGAGCGTATCGATGATCATTTCTGAGCCTCCGCCGCGCCGTACCGCGCAAGATATTCACGGATCGCGGGAACATGCTCTTTCCCCTCGACCACACCTTCTTCCAACGCCGCAACGATGTCGAGCACGTTGACGATGGAATACACCTTTACCCCTTCCTCCTCGTACGCCTGCTGCACAGCCGACTTTTCACTGCCGAGCGCTTTTTCCATGCGGTCGACGGTAATGACCATGCCCGCGATCGTAAGATTTGCCGCGCCGCGCAGTTTCGGAAGCACCTCTTTGAGCGCCTTACCGCTGGTCATCACATCCTCGATGATGACGACCCTGTCACCGTCCGCAAGCGGTTTGCCGACGAACATGCCGCCCTCGCCGTGGTCTTTGACCTCCTTCCTGTCGAAGCAGTAACCGACGTCCTTCCCGTACTTTTCATACAGCGCGATGGACGCGCTGACCGAGAGCGGGATCCCCTTGTAGGCGGGGCCGAACAGCGTATCCGCTTCCAGCCCGTTCTCGCGGATACAGTCCGCATAGAAGCCGCCCAGTTTTTTAAGCTGTGCACCCGTCTTATATTCGCCCGCATTCAGAAAATAGGGAGCGACCCTGCCGCTCTTCAGCGTGAACGTGCCGAATTTCAGCACGCCGCATTCCGCAAGAAACCTGATAAACTCCTGTTTGTAGGTCATGTTCTCCTCCGTAAGACGCTGTTATGCGCCGCATAGTACTTTAAAAACGCAGTAAAAACGCTATTTATTCGCCAAATTTTACATCGCCGTCCACGATCGTGTACTTTACACGGCCGTAAACTTCTTTGCCGCCGAACGGTGTATTTTTTCCTTTCGACACGAAATCCGCAGGATCGATGATGTATTTTTCATTCAGATCGGCGAGCATCAGATCGGCGACGGCGCCCTCTTTCAGCGCGCCGCCCTCCAACCCGAGGATGCGCGCGGGCGCCGCGCTCATCTTTTCGGTAAGCTGCTCTATCGTGAGCAACCCGCCGCGCACCAGCGCCGTATAGGAGAGCGAGAAGGACGTTTCGATCCCGCTGATCCCGAATGCCGCAAGATTGTATTCCACGTTCTTTTCATCGGCATGGTGCGGCGCGTGGTCGGTGACGATGCAGTCGAGCGTGCCGTCCGCAAGCCCCTGTCTGATCGCGTCTACGTCTGCCTGCTCGCGCAGCGGCGGGTTGACTTTCGTGTTCGCGTCGAACGTCGTCACCGCGTCGTCGGTAAGAGTGAAGTAATGCGGGCAGGTCTCCGCCGTAACGCGCACGCCGCGTTTTTTCGCCTCGCGCAGGAGTTGTACGCCGCCGCGGGTGGAAACATGGCACACATGCGCACGCAGCCCGAGCGTCTCCGCCAGAATGATGACGCGCGCGATGTCGATCTCCTCCGCCGCGCGCGGGCTGCCCTTCAGCCCCGCCAGCGTGCTGTTGTACCCTTCGTTGACGACGCCGCCGTCGACGAGCGCCTTGTCTTCGCAATGCGACAGCGTGAGCATACCGAAGCCCGACGCGTACTCCATGGCGAGCCGCAGGATGCGCGAATCGGAGACGGGCCTGCCGTCGTCGCTGAATGCGACCGCGCCCGCGTCCTTCATCTTGCCCATTTCGGCGAGCTGTTCGCCCTTTTCCCCTACCGTCATCGCGCCGATGGGGCGCACCTTGCACAACCCGACCTCTCTGCCGCGCTGTGCAATGTAGGAGACGATCGCCGCATTGTCGCACACGGGATTGGTGTTCGGCATGCAGCACACCTGCGTAAACCCGCCGCGCACCGCAGCCGCCGAACCGCTCGCGATGTCTTCCTTGTATTCATACCCCGGCTCGCGCAGGTGCACATGCATATCGATGAGCCCGGGAAAGATATGCAGCCCCGAAGCGTCCAGAACCTTCGCACCCGCCGCGGACAGCCCCGTACCGATGCGCGCGATCCTACCGTTTTCGAGCAGGATGTCGCAGGGAGCGCACCCTTCGGGCAGAACGGCCGTTCCGCCTTTTATCAACAACTTTTTCATGCTTTTTCACCTCCCTGCCGATTCTTGCAGAGCAAAAACAGGAGCGCCATACGCACGGCAACGCCGTTGAGCACCTGTTCCTCGATGCAGCTGTTCTCGCCGTCGATCACGGCGGATGTAAATTCCACGCCGCGGTTCACGGGACCCGGATGCATGACGATGCAATCCTTCTCTGCTCCTTTCAGATCGCCTTCGCCGACCCCGTAGTACTTGTTGTATTCGGAAAGGGACGGGAACAGGCCGCCCTGCATGCGCTCGAGCTGGATGCGCAGCCCCATCACGACGTTTGCGCCCGCGATCGCCTCTTCCCGCGAAGAAGCGACCTTCGCGCCCAGCCGTTCGATGCCCTGCGGCATCATGGTAGCGGGAGCGAACATCGTCACCTCCGCCCCCAGCTTGGTCAGCCCGAACAAATTGCTCTTCGCCACGCGGGAATGCAGGATATCGCCGAGGATGGCAACTTTCAGCCCCTTGAACGAGCCGAACTTCTCGCGCATGGTATAAAAGTCGAGCAGCGCCTGCGTGGGGTGCTCGTTCATGCCGTCGCCGCCGTTGATGACGGACGCCTTTACGTTGCGCGCCAAAAGGTGCGGCGCGCCGCCCATGGGATGGCGGATGACGATGACGTCGTTTTTCATCGCGTCCAGCGTCCGCCCCGTGTCGATCAGGGTCTCTCCCTTCTGCACAGAAGAAGAGGACGCGGACACGTTCACCGTTCCCGCACCGAGATATTTTGCCGCCAGCTCGAAGGAGCAGCGCGTGCGCGTGCTGTTTTCATAGAAGAGCGTCGTGACCGTTCGCCCCTGCAGGTGCGGCAGCTTTTTCAGGTTCTGCGTGAGCAGCTTTTTCATGCCGACCGCGGTATCGAGGATGGCGACGATGTCCTCCGCGGACGCGTCGTACAGCCCCAAAAGATCCTTTCCCAACATGTGGTTTCTCCTTTCCGCACAGGCGTGCGGGCATTCGTGCAGGCGGGCACCCGCTCTGTCGGCGGGAGCCCGGCTCGATCGTGCAGGCGGAAAACCGCCCTTTATTCGGCGGCGGTGACGGAGAGGCTATCCTCCCCCTCCAACTCCTTCAGGCGCAGATCGATGTACTCGCGGCGCGAAGTCGGGATGTTCTTCCCCACAAAATCCGCACCGACAGGCATCTCCCTGCCGCCGCGGTCGCACAGGACGAGCAGCCGCACGGACGCGGGCCTGCCGAGGTCGAAAATCGCCTCGATCGCGGCGCGCACCGTCCTGCCCGTGTGCAGCACATCGTCGCACAGCACGACGTGCCGCCCGTTCAGATCGAACCCCACGTCGTTGCGGCGCGCATCGGGCACGAAGTACCCGCTGACCAGATCGTCGCGGTACATCCCGATGTCGATGCCCGCGCAGGGCACGTCCGCCCCGTAAAATTTTTTGATGAGCGCACGAACGCGCTCCGCCACGATCTCGCCGCGGCGTTTTACGCCGAGAAGACACAGCCCGTCCGTTCCCTTGTTCTTTTCAACGACCTCGTGCGAGAGGCGGACGAGCGCGCGCGCGATCGCCGCTTCGTCCATCAGAAGGTTGCTCATTGCCTGACCTCACAAAAAAAGCGCCTGCGCGGAAATGCGCGGGCGCGTTCATACACGAAAATAGAAAGAAGTCTTTGGTCTGAGATCTTCGTATATTCGGATAAGGACTTCGCGGCATCTCCGTACCGTATGTTAAAGTCTTCCGTTTTATTGTAGCACATTCGCGCCGCGATGTAAAGCGTTCGCCCGCGAAAAAAATTACAGATCCAAAAGATGCGCCAGGCGGAACCCGAGCAGGTCGCAGGAAGTCAGCCTGTATTCCGCCCCGCCGCGCTCACAGCAGAAGGGATATGCCCATGCGTTCCCGTGCAGATGCCCGTATACGACGAGGTCGGCGCCCGCTTCTTCAAAGAGAGCGGTGAACAGCGAATCCTCCCTCTTTGCATTGAAGGGCGGGTAATGGATCATGCACACGAGCTTGTCCCCCTCCTGCCGCAGTTTCTGCGCGCAGGCAAGGGCAAGGCGGAAGCGCTCCGCCTCCCGCTTGTAAATTTTTTCGTCCTCGGCTTTGTATTCGCTGCACCCGGGGCAGACCCAGCCGCGCGAACCGCATACGACCAGCCCGTCAAAGCGCACCGCGTCGTTCTGCAAAAAATAGAAGCTGCCGTCCGGCGCGCTTTTGCGCAGCGCCGTGATGCCCGACCACCAGTAGTCGTGGTTGCCCTTGATGAACACCTTTTTCCCGGGGAGTCCGCGCAGGCGCATGAGGTCTGTGAGCGCGTCGGGAAGCTGCATCGCCCAGCTGATGTCGCCCGCGATCAGCACGACGTCCTCCTCCCCGACTTTTTCTTCCCAATCGGCTTTTATCTTTTCAAAATGCCCCGCCCAGTTCCCGCCGAACACGTCCATCGGCTTATCCTGGTTCCCCGGCAGGTGCAGGTCGCTCACCGCAAAAACTTTCATGCGCGCAACATCCCGTCGTCTTTTTCGGATATTTTACCATAAAATCCGCATTTTTAAAAGCGTTTGACGGCGCGGAGGCACAATTTCCCGCCGCACGGCGCATGATATAATTTTCCATGTCGCACAGCGCAAAACTTTCGCGGCAGCATTCGCACAGCGCGCCCTCCTCCGCCGCCCCGCCGCACACGGCGCAGCGTCTTTCCCGTACCGACTTTTGCATAACCTCCCCTCCGCGCTCCCGCGCATATAAAACAAAAAAGCCGATAAAAATTACCGGCTTTTTGTGAAACAGACCAAGCCTTCGTTACTTGTTGCAGCAACCGCCGCAGCTGTTCCCCTGCGGGTACAGCGGCAGCTCGAAAAATCCCGCACAGATCTCCTGCGTATATTCCTGCGCAGGCGGGATAGCGCAGTACCCGTACGTCGGAACGAGCAGATCGACGCTGATGACGATCTTCAGCACAACGGTGATGCACATATCCGCGGTAAACGTGTTGTTTTCTGCGTTGAATACGCCTTCCGGCGCGACCGCACTCACGACGCACTGCACTTCGTACGGCACGATCGAGGGCTGCGGCACGAACAGGATGACGTCTTCGCTGACCGTGACGGAAGAAGCCGCCTTCCCCTCCACGCCGTTCGCATCCGTATAGATGACTTCGACGGGAATATCGATCGTCGCCTGCACGCGCGCGCAGTTCGCCTTATCGGGAAGGCGGTCCACCTGAAACGCCGTCACCGTTCCCGTTGACGTAACGCTGCGCGCACTGATAAACGTGAGAGGATATGTAGGGTTTGCGGGCGTCGGATCGGTGATCGTGAGCACCATGCCGTCGCTCTGCCCCTGCTTTATGCACGCATCAAACACCCGCTGTGCCTGCAGGCAGACTTTTTCGTTGAGTCCGCTGACAGGATTGCCGCTGATAGGGCCGGGGCATTTATCTGTCTGAAAATTGGAAAAAAACGACATTCTTGACCTCCGTTCGTTAAAACTTCGAGAGAGCGCATTCCCGCTCCCTATAATCCAATATATGAAGCGCGGCTCCCGCTTTGTGACAGCGTCAGCCCTACCCCTCCCCCACGAGAACGAGCTGCGTCGGATAGACGTACGAGCAGGCGTTCATCCTGCAGAACGACTCTTCCGTCAGCCCGAATTTTTCGCAGACGGCGGCAAGCGTTTCTCCCGCGCAGACGGTATACGTCTTCCCGCGCACATCGGGCAGGAGCAGCAACGCTCCCGCCGGAGGAAAGGCGCGCAGCCCGTTCCGCGCCGCGACGAGCGCGGGCGGCAGCGCGAACCGCGCACACACCGATTGCAGCGTATCCCCTTCCTGCACGCGGTACAGCCCCAGCGGATTTTTTCCGCAATCTTTCAGCTGACACATAGGCGCCTCCGTAACTGCTTTATTGTATGCGCCGTGCCTGCAAATATGCCTCTCGCCGCAGCGCCGCGGGAGGCATATTCAAAAAAGACGCAGGATATATATAATAAGACAAGTTCCGCGCTTTTCCGCACGGAAAAACAGCATGCCGCGCACAGCGCGCGGACAGAAGCGAGGTGCTTTTGAGCCAGTCAAACCTCTACAAAACGGCGGTCTATGTCACGGCGTTTTCCGTCGCCGAAAAATTTTTCGGGTTCGCGTACCGCATCATCCTGTCGCGCACCCTCGGCTCGGAGGGCATGGGGCTGTACCAGACGGCGCTGTCCGTCTTTGCCATGCTCGCGACCGCCGCCGCTTCGGGCATCCCGCTCACCGTTTCTCGCCTCATCACAAAGTACCGCGCCAAAAACAACAAAAACGCACAGCACTCCGTCATTACGGCGGCGCTCCTGTGCGCGGTCTGTTTTTCGGTACCTGTATTCTGCCTCCTGTTCTTCGGGCACGACCTGTTCGACTTTCTGTTCACAGACAGCCGCTGCATGAGCATCCTGCTCGTGCTCCTGCCTTCGCTGACCTTCAATTCCGTCTACTCCGTTCTGCGCGGCGCAATGTGGGGCAATAAGAAATTTTTGCCATACTGCATCATCGACCTCGCCGAAGAGCTGTGCATGATGGGCGCGGGCGTCCTGCTCGTGACGCAGATGACGAGCGTCTTCGACGGGGCGCGGCGGGTCGCGCTGGCGGTCGTGCTCTCCTATCTCCTCTCCTTTGCGCTCGCCACCGCCTATTTCTTTCTGAAAGGCGGCAAACTGAAAAATCCGCGCGGGCAGTTCCGCCCCCTTCTCTCCTCCGCCCTGCCCTTGACGGGCATGCGCACGTCGAACGCGGTCGTCAGCACGATCATCTCCCTGCTTTTGCCCGCGCGCCTGATCGCTGCGGGCATGAGCTCCGCCGAGGCGATGAGCGAGATCGGCACGGCGATGGGCATGAGCATGCCAGTCCTATCCATTCCCGCCACACTCATCGGATCGCTGGCGCTCGTGATGGTGCCCGAGCTTGCCGAAAATTACTACCGCGGGCAACATACACGCCTGCGGGACAACATCGAAAAGGCGCTGAAACTCACCGTGCTCATCACCTGTCTGCTCATCCCGCCCCTCTTCGCGCTCGGCACAGATGTGGGATTGATCCTGTTCGGCAGCGAAAAAAGCGGCGAGATCATCCGAAACTGCTGCATTATCCTTCTCCCGACGGGGCTGTCCATGATCACGACGAGCATCTTAAATTCGCTCGGCTATGAAAGAAAGACCTTTCTCATCTTCTTTGCGGGGGCGGCGGTGACGCTGCTGTGCGTATGGTTCCTTCCGCAGGTCTGCGGCGTGTACGCGGTCGTTATCGGCATGGGCGGAAGCGCGTGCGTGACTGCCGTGCTCAACCTGCGGCTGATCGCCAAGGCGAGCAAAGAAAAGGTTCGCTACATAAAATACACCCTGCTTGCAACGGCGAGCATGTTCCCAGCCGCGCTCTTTGCCGTCCTGCTGCGCGGCACGCTCGCCGCCGTGCTCCCCGCGATCCCCGCCGCCATCCTCTGCGGCACGATCGTGCTTGCGGCGGAGGTCCTGTTCGTACTCGCGCTCGGGCTGGCGCGGACGGGCTGGCTGAAAGTGCTTGCAAGAAGATCGTAACGCGCAAAGCCGACGAACGTACGCCGCAACAAAAAAACGCGCCTCCGAAGAGGCGCGCCGCCGAATAAAGCGTCAGGTATTTTTTGCAACGGGAACTTCGTCCTGTTTTTTGACGGGCCGCGCCGCCAGTTCCTGTTTGAAAAAACCGAACAGGCGCGTTGCCACGAGCACCGAAAGAACGACCGCGCACAGCCCGACATTGACGGCGTAGATGACCGTCTGAAAGGCGAGCCTGCCGCCCAGCCACACCCAGAACACCGTTTTGACCGTACCGTTCCAGATAAACAGATAGAGATACCAGTAATTGACGAGCGAATTGACAAAACAGGTGATAAGGACGTACGAAAGCACGAAAAAGACGAGCGCTTTCAGGAACACGCCCTTCCGCCCGTACAGCGGCAGTTTGCGTACCAGCCCTGCCAAAAGCCCCGTCAGCCCGAGCGTCAGCCCGAACAGCCAATAGACGTCCTGCGGAACGAGCAAAAAGCCGATCGCATCCCCTAAAAAACCTACCAGGAATCCGGGCAGCGGACCGAGCAAAAACCCTGAAATAAAACAGATAAAATACGTAAACGTGATCTTGTTCGACGGTGTAACGTTGATCTCGATCAGGGAATTCGTCACCACACTCAGCGCGATAAAGACAGCGATGTACGCGATCTTTTTCGCGGAAGAGAGGGACAGGAAGTACTTGGTGAACAACCAACCCGAAACTTTAGAGAGCATAGAAAAAAACCTCCGGAAAAATTCCTGCGAGGTCCGTGGAAAAGGGGCGCTGCATGCCTGCGCTCATCTTGCAACGGACGCTCCTCGGCACCGCAGGGCAAAGCCCTTTCGTTTGCGAACAACGTCCCGTTTCGCAACACTTAACGCGCCTCGGATACTCTGCATTTATGCTGTTATTATACGTCCTTCCCGCGAAAAAAGCAAGCGTTTCACATGCCCCGCCGCAATTTATTTTTTGCCGCGCTTGCCCAGTCCGCAGATGCGGCAGCCGCGCGCAGAACGGGAAGCCTTTCCCCGCATAAATCGCCCTTTCCGCCGCATACTTTTCGTATGGGGCTTATCTTTTTGCGCACGGCGATCGTGTTCTTTGCACTGCTCATCGTCATGCGTCTGATGGGAAAACGGCAGATCGGCGAAATGCAGCCGTTCGAGTTGGTCATAACCCTGCTCATTGCGGAACTTGCGTGCATTCCCATGGCGGACACGTCCATTCCGCTCCTGTACGGCATCGTGTCCATGCTGACCATCTTTCTGCTGCACCAGATCATCCTGATCCTGGACCTGAAAGTCAAACCGCTCAAGCGGATCATCGGCGGCAAACCGTCATTGGTCATCAACAAAAACGGGATCGACGTTTCCGAACTGGAGCGCAACGACCTGGACGTGACCGACCTCATCGAATCCATGCGATCGAAGGGATACTTTTCGCTGGACGAAGTGGACTACGCGCTGTACGAGGCGAACGGGCAGTTCACCGCCATGCCGCGCGAAAACAGCCCGAAGGAGAATAAAGTTTCCCTGCCCGTGCTCATCGTGGACGACGGGAAATACGACAGGCACAACCTCGCGCTCACGGGCACGAGCGAAGCGTTCTTTGAAAAGATCCTGCGCGAACAGGGCGTGAAAAAGCTGAAAAAGGTGTTCGTGCTCACACTGGACGGAACGGGTAAGATCTATTTGCAGGTGCGCGGCGAAAAGTACCGCTCCTTCCGCGTAACGCTCCCGGAGGGAAGCGCATGGTAAAAACGATCGCCTCCATCCTCATCAGTCTTGCCCTGCTGATCGGCGCGACCGTCTTTGAAACGGTCTTTATCAACACACAGTTCGCGGAGGTCCGCGCGGCGCTCGAAGTGCTCGAAGAAAAGGTGCGGGAGGAGTCCGCCGTACCCGATGACACGCGTGCCGTACAAAAACTTTGGGAGAACAAAAAGGAAAAGCTGCACGCCGTCATCCCGCATAACGACATCTCTTACATCGACTACTGGCTGGGCGAAGCGGACGGCTGCATCGAAGCGAAGCTCTACCCCGACGCGCTCTCCAAAATCGAAGTCCTGCTCGTCATCTGCGAACAGATCCCGCAGACTTACGCCCTGACCTTCGAGAATATTTTTTAAAAACGCGCGTTTATGCGCCGCATAGTACTCTGAAAACAAGAGGAAACGCGCCGATTCGGCGCGTTTTTGCTCGTTTATGTCTTGAAATGCAATGAGGCAACCGCCGCACAGGAGCGCCCCCTCTTGCGACGTCCATCTTTCACGGTTCGCCCCTCAGGATCTTTTTCAGGAACTGCCCCGTAAAGCTCGCCTTGCACTGCGCGACCTGTTCGGGCGATCCTTCCGTTACGATCATGCCGCCGCCGTCCCCTCCTTCGGGGCCGAGGTCGATGATATGATCGGCGACCTTGATCACGTCGAGATTGTGTTCGATAACGATGACGGTGTTCCCCGCCCCGCGCAGCCGCTGCAAAATTTTGACCAGCTTGTCTACGTCGTAGCTGTGCAGCCCCGTCGTCGGCTCATCGAGGATATAGCAGGTCTTGCCCGTGGAGCGTTTGGAGAGCTCCGTTGCAAGTTTTACGCGCTGCGCCTCGCCGCCCGAAAGGGTCGTGGCGCTCTGCCCGAGCTTGATATACCCGAGCCCGACGTCGTTGATGGTCTTCAATTTGTTGTACACGGAGGGCACGGGCTGGAAGAAGTCGCACGCCTCTTCGATCGTCATATCCAGCACCTCGGCAATGTTCTTGCCTTTGTAGCGCACTTCCAGCGTTTCGCGGTTGTAGCGCTTGCCGCCGCACACCTCGCAGGGAACGAAGATGTCCGGCAAAAAGTGCATCTCGATCTTGATGATGCCGTCGCCGTAGCAGTGCTCGCACCGCCCGCCCGAAACATTGAAGGAAAACCTGCCCGCCTTGTACCCGCGCTCGCGCGCGTCGGGCGTGGCGGCAAACAATTCGCGGATCATGGTAAACACGCCCGTATACGTCGCGGGGTTGCTGCGCGGCGTTCTGCCGATGGGCGACTGGTCGATGGCGATGACTTTATCGAAGTATTCCAGCCCGTCGCACCCCTCGCACTTGCCGAGCGGCATGTGCGCGCCGTTGAGCGCGTTCGCAAGATAGGGATAGACGACCTCGTTGACGAGCGAACTTTTACCCGACCCCGACACGCCCGTAACGGCAGTGATCAGCCCGACGGGAAAGCGCACGTCGATGTTTTTGAGGTTGTTCTGCCTGCACCCGCGCACGGTCAGCCAGCGCCCGTCCGGCTGCTGGCGCACGGGCGGAATCTCGATCTTCCGCCGCCCCGCGAGAAAGTCGCCCGTGATGGAGCGCGGCTCCGCCATGATCTCCTCCGCCGTGCCGCAGGCGACCACTTCGCCGCCGTGCACGCCCGCCTTCGGTCCTATGTCTACGATATAATCGGCAGCGCGCATGGTATCCTCATCGTGTTCCACCACGATGAGCGTATTGCCGAGGTCGCGCAGGTTTTTTAACGTGTTCAGAAGTTTCTCGTTATCGCGCTGGTGCAGCCCGATGCTCGGCTCATCGAGGATATACAGCACCCCCGTCAGTCCGCTGCCGATCTGCGTGGCGAGGCGGATGCGCTGCGCCTCGCCGCCCGACAGCGTGCCCGCACTGCGCGCAAGGTTCAGATACGCCAACCCCACGTTCTTCAAAAAGTTCAGCCGCGCACGTATCTCCTTCAAAATGACGTCCGCGATGCGGTGCTCCGTTTCCGTAAGCTCCAGCCCGTCCAGAAACGCAAGCAGATCGGCGACAGACAAGTCGCACAGCTCCGCAATGTTCTTTCCGCCGACATAGACGGAAAGCGCCTCCTTTTTCAGGCGCTTGCCGCCGCAGCTCGGGCAGGGAAGCTGCGTGATATACTTTTCGATCTCCCCTTTCACGCCGTCACTCTCCGTATTCTGGTAGCGGCGGGTGAGCGAATTCACGAACCCCTCCCAGCTGATCTGATAGGTGCCGTGGAAGTTGTACGCGTCGTACTGCATGGGGATCTTTTCCCCGCCCGAACCGTACATAAGAACGTCGTACTGCTCTTTGGGCAGGTCCTTGACGGGCGTATCGAGGTCTATGCCGTAATGCTTCGCCACCGCCTGCACATACATATTGTTGGTCTGCTTGCTCTCCAAAAACCAGCCGCCGACGTCGATCGCGCCCTCGCGCAGCGTCTTGTTTTTATCGGGGCAGATGAGCGCCTCGTCCACGACCTGTTTGAACCCCAGCCCCGAGCATTCGGGGCAGGCGCCGTAGGGCGTGTTGAAGGAGAACAGCCGCGGCTCGATCTCCTCGATGCTGATGCCGCAGTCAGGGCAGGCGTACTTTACGGAGAAGAGCTGTTCCTCGCCGTCGCAGTCAATGACGACAAGCCCGTCCGCAAGGCGGAGCGCCGCCTCAAGGCTGTCCGTCAGGCGTTTCTGAATGCCGTCTTTGACGACCAGCCTGTCCACCACGACGGAAATGTTGTGCTTTATGTTTTTATCGAGTTTTATATCCTCCTGCAGGTCATAGACGATGCCGTCGATCTTGACCCTGCCGTACCCGCTCTTGCGGTAGGACTCGAGGTTTTTGGTATATTCCCCCTTCCTGCCCCGCACGACAGGCGCGTTGATGAGAAGTTTGCTGCCCGCAGGCATCGCCATGACCTTGTCCGCGATCTCGTCCACCGTCTGGCGCCTGATCTCCCGCCCGCACTTCGGGCAGTGCGGGATCCCGACGCGAGCAAACAGAAGACGAAAGTAATCGTAAATTTCCGTGACCGTACCCACCGTCGAGCGCGGGTTGTGCGAGGTCGTTTTCTGATCGATGGAGATGGCGGGCGAAAGACCTTCGATGAACTCCACGTCCGGCTTTTCCATCTGCCCCAAAAACTGACGGGCGTACGAAGAGAGGCTTTCGACGTACCGCCGCTGCCCCTCCGCGAAGATGGTATCGAAGGCGAGCGTGGATTTGCCGCTGCCCGAAACCCCCGTAAAGACGACGAGCTTATCCCGCGGGATATGCACGTCGATGTTTTTCAGATTGTTTTCCTTTGCGCCTTTTACAAATATTTCCTGTTTCATGCCCTGTTGCCCGTTTCCTTTTGTCCGTCTTTTCAGTTCTTGCGCAGCCTGCGCCGCAGCAGATTGATCGTATCGCGTATTTCGATCGCCTTTTCAAAGTCGAGCTGGTTGGAAGCGACTTTCATCAGCGCTTTCAGCTTTTCGATCTCGTCTGGGATGTCCTCGGCGCGGATCTTGTCCGCGGAGACCGTCTGCTTTTTCTGTGTGATGCCGATGGTGCTCTTTATTTCCTTGACGATGGTCTTCGGCACGATGCCGTGCTCCCTGTTATACGCCTGCTGCGCGGCGCGGCGGCGGTTGGTCTCGTCGATGGCGCGCCGCATGCTGCCCGTTATGGTGTCCGCATACATGATGACGCGCCCCTCCGCGTTTCGCGCCGCACGCCCGATGGTCTGAATGAGCGAGGTGTCGCTGCGCAGGAAGCCCTCTTTGTCCGCATCGAGAATGGCGACCAGCTTCACTTCTGGCATATCCAGCCCTTCGCGCAGCAGGTTGATGCCGCACAGCACGTCGAATTCGCCGCTTCTGAGCCCGTTCACGATGTCGATGCGCTCCAGTGTATCGATGTCGCTGTGCATGTAACGCACTTTGACATTATTCTCTTTCAGGTAGTCGGTGAGATTCTCCGCCATGCGCTTGGTGAGCGTGGTCACGAGCGTTCTGCCGCCGCTCTCCGTCACCTTCTTTATCTCGGCGAGCAGGTCGTCGATCTGCCCTTTTACGGGGCGGACCTCCACCTCGGGGTCCAACAGCCCCGTCGGGCGGATGATCTGTTCGACCACCTGCCCCGCCTCTTTGAGCTCATACTCGGCGGGCGTGGCGGAAACGCAGATCATCTGCGGCACGCGCGCGTCGAACTCCTCAAAAGTGAGCGGGCGGTTGTCGTAGGCGGAGCGCATGCGGAACCCGTAGTTGACAAGGTTGGTCTTGCGCGAAAGGTCGCCGTGGTACATCGCGCGGATCTGCGGGATGGTCATGTGGCTCTCGTCGATGAACACGAGGAAGTTATCGGGAAAATAGTCAAGCAGCGTAAAGGACGGCTCGCCCGGCTTTCTGCCGTCGAAGTAGCGGGAATAGTTCTCCACGCCGCTGCAATACCCGATCTCGCGCATCATTTCAAGGTCGTAATGCGTGCGCTGTTCGAGGCGCTGCGCTTCGAGCAGCTTGCCGTCGTCGCGGAACGCCTTCACCTCGTCTTCGAGGTCGCGCTCGATCGCCGCGAGCGCGCTGACCATCTTCGCGCTGCCCACCGCATAGTGGCTTGCGGGGAAAATGCAGATATGTTTCAGCTCCGCCGTCACTTTGCCCGTGACAGCCTCCACCTCGCACAGCCTGTCCACCTCGTCGCCGAAAAATTCGACGCGGATGGCGATCTCCGAACTGCCCGCGGGGAACACCTCCACCGCGTCGCCGCGCACGCGGAAGGAGGAACGCGTAAAATCCATGTCTTTGCGCTCATACTGCAATTCGATGAGGCGGCGGATAAAATCGTCGCGCTCCATCGTATCGCCGGGGCGGAGAGAGATCGCCAGGTCGAAGTACTCTTCGGGCGCGCCCAGGCCGTAGATGCAGGAGACGGACGCCACGACAAGCACGTCGCTGCGCTCGCCCAAAGACGCCGTTGCGGAGTTGCGCAGCTTGTCGATCTCGTCGTTCATGGACATATCCTTTTCGATGTAGGTGTCCGTGCTCGGGATATAGCTTTCCGGCTGATAATAGTCGTAGTAACTGACGAAGTATTCGACGCGGTTGTGCGGGAAAAACTCGCGGAATTCGTTGCACAGCTGTGCCGCAAGCGTCTTGTTGTGCGCAATGACGAGGGTCGGGCGGTTTATGTTTTTGATGACGTTCGCCATCGTGAACGTTTTTCCGCTGCCCGTGACCCCCACGAGCACCTGCGTGCGGATGCCGTCCTCCACCCCTTCGGTGAGTTTTTCGATCGCCTGCGGCTGGTCGCCCGTCGGCTGATACGGCGATACAAGTTCGAATTTTTCCATGACAAATGCGCGGAACGACTGTTCCGCCCCTTTTACAAACAAACGTTTACTTTCTTGCCTATGTATTATAGCGCAAAACGCTGCGGATGTCAACGAATACGGAGGGCATAAAAAAACGCCGCCGCGCCGCCGCCCGAGCCCGGCCGTCAGGCGAACACGGCGCGCAGAAAAAGGCCGACGAGAAAAGCGACGACGGCGCCCGCCGCCGAAAGCGCGATCCTGAACGCGACGCCGCGCCGCACCTGCTGTCTGTCTCGGCGGTATTCCGCGCCGCTGCGGTGCAGAGTGATCACGTACATCCGCTCGCCTTTGCGTTCGGAGAGCACAAGATCGAAATAGTCGTCGCATTCCAACGCGCGCAGGATCTCTTCCACCGCCTCCGCCGTATACCCGCGCCTCTGCGGCAGCATACTCAGAATATCATATACGCTGACCAAACAATTTTCCCGCTCGCCGCACAGCCCGTAAACGGCGCGCATGATCTCGCTTTCTCGCCTGTTCAGCATTTTCCCTCCTCAAAAGAACAGCGCAAACAGGAGCGCAGCCAACAGCGCCCCCGCAAACGCACCGGCAAACGGCAGCCAGAAGGCGCCAAGCCGCAAGCGTGAACGCGCACGGGACCGGGCGTCTTCCTTCGCGGCCTCCTTCCCTTTAGGCAAAGGGGCAACACAGTATGTGCCCGCCTCCGAATATTTCACGCTGATATACCCTTCCGCCGCAAGCTTTCGCAGTGCAGCGTCTACCGACTGCCCGTCCGCCCTGAGCCCGGCGGGAAGCCCTCCTGCCAGTTCGCCGACATCTACCACGCGGTATCCTTCCCCCTCTGCCGTGACCGTCCGCAGTACGGCAGCCGTTCGTTTATCAAGCATGCGCACCCCTCCGTATGATCCCCCTAAAACATATCTTTGCGTTTTTATAAAAATTCATGCAAAAATTTTTCGGGAATTCCGGAAAAGCGCTTTATTATTCGCGCATCTTATGGTAAAATATTAAGAGATTTTAATTAAGCCCGTATACGGACAAAGGTATTTTCACGTATGAATTTGCTGGATCGCTATACCAACACCCTCTCTTTCAGGGATTACGACGACTTTTACAGGCACTTCAGGCTGCACGTTCCGAAAAACTTCAACTTCGCCTACAACATCGTAGACGAGTACGCGCGGCTTGACCCGCAGAAGCGTGCCATGGTATGGTGCGACGATCTCGGCGGCGAAGAATTTTTCACGTTCGGCGACATCAAACGCATATCGGATAAAACGGCAAATTACTTCCTTTCCCTCGGCATCGGAAAAGGCGACAGGGTGCTCGTCATCCTGCAGCGCCGCCATGAATACTGGACGACGCTGATGGCGCTCTCCAAGATCGGCGCGATCGGGATCCCCGCCACGCACATGCTGATGGAAAAAGACCTCGTTTACCGTATGGAAAAGGCGGGCGTCAAAATGGTCGTTGCGGTCAATGAACCCGAACTCTGCAACAACATCCGCAGCGCAGCCGAGAAAGTTGCTTGCGTGAAGCACCTCGCCTCCGTCGGCAAATACGAGGGGTTCCGCGATTTCGACGCGGACGTCGAAGCACAGCCGGACACATTGGAAAACCTTGCTTACAAAGCGGAACGGAAAGCCGACGATATTCTGCTCCTCTACTTTACCTCCGGCACGACGGGCATGCCGAAAATGGTCTGCCTGAGCCAGCGCTATACCCTCGGACATATCGTAACGGCACGGTTCTGGCACAAATGTGAAGACGGCGGCCTGCACTTCACCCTCGCCGAAACGGGCTGGGCAAAAGCGAGCTGGGGCAAGCTGTTCGGGCAATGGGCGTGCGGCTCGGCGCTGTTCGTGTACGACTTCCACGGCAAGTTCGAACCGGACGACCTGATGAACCACATTGCGAAATACAAGATCACGACTTTCTGCGCTCCGCCGACGGTGTATCGCTTCATGATCAAGACCGATCTTTCGAAGTATGACCTTTCAAGCATCCGCTATATGATGACCGCGGGCGAGGCGCTGAATCCTGAAATTTACAAACAGATCGTGCAGAAGACGGGGCACAAGATCTACGAAGGGTTCGGACAGACGGAGACGACCGTTGTCTGCGCGACTTTCCCCGGGCTTGTGGACATCCGCCCCGGCTCGATGGGCAAGCCCTCTCCCCTGTACGACGTACAGCTGCTCGACGACAACGGCGCGCCCGTCGAAACGGGCGCGGGCGAGATCTGCATCCGTTTGCGCGAAGAACAGCAGGGTTTGTTCAGCGGCTACTACAACGATCCCGCACTGACCGAAACGGTGATCTACGACGGGTATTACCACCTCGGCGACCTTGCCTACCGCGATACGGACGGGTATTATTGGTTCGTCGGAAGAAAGGACGACATCATCAAAAGCTCGGGTTACCGCATCGGGCCCTTTGAGGTGGAGAGCGCGCTCATGGAACACCCTGCGGTGCTTGAATGCGCGATCACGGGCGTACCCGACACCGAAGGCGTACGCGGTCAGCTCGTCAAAGCGACCATTGTGCTCGCCAAGGGCTACGAGCCGAGCGACGCGCTCGTCAAGGAGCTTCAAAACCATGTCAAAAAGACGACGGCGCCCTACAAATACCCGCGCGTCGTGGAATTTGTGAAGGAGCTCCCCAAAACGATCAGCGGCAAGATCCGCCGCGTCGAGATCCGCGAAACGGATTCTGAAAAATTTTAAATCAGTTCTTATCTGACCACAACGCAAAGCGGCGGAGCGCGATCGCGCTCCGCCGCCTGTTTTCAGCCGCCTGTTTTCCGCCGCCTGTTTTTGATTTTGTGCAAATTATGCGGGGAAGGTGACGGTCGTAGACCCGTAATTGCTGAACGTATACGTCAGATCGAGGAGATCCCCGCCCACCTCGGCGACCGCCTCTGCCGTGGTGAAGCGCCCGCCTTTCAACTGAACGCGGAACGAATTGAGCGCAAAGCCCTCGTTATAATTGGCAAGCGCCTCCTCGCTCATGACGAGCCAATCGCCGTCCGCCGTAAAGTCACCGAATTCCAACGACTGGAACAGAACGACATAGCCGTTATATTCCGCCCTCACTTGTTCAATGCTTGTATACGACGTATTTTGCCAGCTGCTGCTGCCGGGGCTCAGAAGCCTGAGGCCGTTTTCCGTCTCTTCCGCATAGTAGACGCCGCTTACCAACGTCGTTTCAAAAGAGCCCTTCGTGCCGTCCACCCGCAGCGTGCTGCTATAGTTTCCGCTTGCACCGCCGTCTTCCCATTCGAATTCGACGACGACCGTATAGTTGTCCAATGCGTCCTGCGCCGCCGTGAAGTCCTCCTCCGTCGGCGCCGCCGCGCATCCTGCAAAGGCAAAAAAGGCAAAGCCGAGGCATACCGCGAACATTGCGGCAAAAAGTTTTTTCATAGAGATTCCTCCTTTAAAATGTAAATATTGAAATTTATTGTTTTCCCAGCGTTTCCGCTTTGAGTTTGTCAAACTCCTCCTGCGTGAAGATACCGCTGTCCAAAAGCTGCTTGTACTGCGTGAGGAGCTTCACTTTTTCCTCCATGCTGTCCGCGGCGGAGGGCTGCGGCGCTGCCTGCTGCGGCGGCACGGGAGCCCCGTAATACGGCTGCCCCATGTACGGCTGCCCAGCATACGCGCCATACGGCACACTGCGGCGCAACGGCTTTTCGGGCACCTTTTTGGCGCATACGAAGAAGGCGACAAAGAGCAGCACCCCGAAGATCAGCGGCACATAGGCGAGCATACTGCCGCCCGCAATCAAGATGTAGACGATCCCCTCAATCATATACCAGATCAGGAACGCGAAGCATGTGCTTACGAACGCCTTACAGATCGTATACGAGGTTTTCCCTTTGAACACGAGGAGCGCCAGCACCGAGAGCACGAGCGTTGCGATGGCGACCAAAAGCTGCAGGATCGCAAACGCCCCTATCAGAGAAATTGCCCACACGAAAGAGTCCTGTATAATATAGCTTTGAAAGCCCATTAAAGTAAAGCCGTTTTCAGTAAGATAATAGCCATAATACGTCTCCCCGCCGCACAGCGCCGCCGCCAGGCCGCACAGGGTGACGATGCCCATCGCAAACGCGATAAGGCAAGTTACCAATTTTCGGATCGTAAGATCTTTCACAATAAAACCTCCGTTGTTGCAATGATTTGTACGCCGCTTTTTTCGGGCGCGCACTGCCCTTTTCCAATAACGGCACCAGCATACCAAATGGGTGTATCAGGTTTTGCGAATGCGGAAAAAATTTTTGAAACTCTTTTAAAAATTTTTTTGCTGAGGCGAAATCCCCGCCGCCGACACGCACGGCATAAACCGCCCGCCGCGCGCGGGGAATACGCCCCGACCGAATACCGCTTTGCCCTGTTACCCCGCCAACCGATAGGAAAGGGTCTCCGCATCGTAGACGATCTCCTGCCCGTAGATCTCGTTGAAGTACCCGCGCAAAAACGCGATGTAGCGGCGGAAGGTGGCGACGGAAAATCCGAACCGCCCGCAGCATTCCGCAATGCGGATGCCCTTGCCCGCGCGCAACTCATCGTACAGCAACAGCAAAATGTAGCTTTTGTTTTTCATGTCTGTTCATAGAGCGCTCCTTCCTCCTCTGTTTTTAAGGGCAATGCCCTCCTGTTGCAACCACCGATAGTGTAGCACATTTTGCGAGCTTTTTGTTCAGCGTCGTTTGCCAATCCGCTGGCAAATTTCGCTGAATTTCTGGCAAAAAACGCTGAATTTTCTATTTTCCCCTCACCGTGTGCCGTTTTTTGCCGAAAAACACAAAAAGGAAGGGCGCTCCCGCAATATGCGGGAGCGCCCCTAATTTTGTATGCCGCCGCCTGCGGCGGACGGAAAAGCAGCCCGAAAAACTTCCCTGCCCTAAGCGAGCGGCACGGCCGCCGCCGTGATCTTTACCCGATACGGGTACCATTGCCCTATGCTCTGCGTTATGGTATAGACCTGCCCCTGCGTATAGGACAGGAACGTACCCGATATGACCGAATTGCCCGAAAGGTCCTGCACCTTCAAGACGTATTGTCCGACTTCCTCCGAATGACAGGTAACATCCTCAACGGTAAGGCGCACCATGCCGCTGCCCGCGGCGAGCGTAAAATAGTACGTGCTGTTCGGCGGAAGGATCACGCTGTACTCCGTTCCGAGTTCCAGCACGGCGGGCGCGGCGGCGCTCCTGCCGTCTGTGGAAGAGCAGGCTTCGAACACTGCTTCCAGAACGACCCCTTCGCGCTGCGGAATGTAGAGCGGCTCGGCGAGCGCACCTTGTTCGTCCTGCCAGCCGAGGAAGGTGTACCCCTCCTTTTGCAGCTGCGGCAGGGCAAACGCACGCCCCGCCAAAAACTCCGTTTTTCCGCCGCAGGCGAGCGTGATCCCCGTAATATCCGAGGAAAGCGAACGGATCGTCGGATATACCCCGTTCTGCGAGGCGTTCCAATCGGGCGAAAAGCCTGCAACCGTTTCTTCGGGCAGAGAATGATAGACGACGACACGGTTGCCGGACCCGTCAAAGGCGAACGATTCAATGTATTCCACGGAATCGGGAATGTAGATGCGGAACAGATCTTCGCTCGTCTGCCCAGCCAAACAGGCGAACGCCCTTGCCGCGATATAGGTGAGCGTATCCGGCAGCACGATTCCCGGCAGCCGCGAACCGGAAAACGCCGCGACCCCGATCGTTGTCAGCCCGCGCGGAAGGACGAGGACATCTTTGAACGTCACGCCCGAAAAGGCATTCTTCTGCAGCGTGCACAGCTTGCTGCCCTCTTCGAAGCGCACCGAACAATCCGTATCTTTGAAGCAGTACGAACCGATTTCCTGCACGTTTGCGGGAATGACGAAGGGCTGTGCGATGTTCAATCCCGAAAAGGCGTACGCGCCCAACCGCTCGACCGTATCGGGTATAGTCAGGCTGTACAGGTTTTTATTGCCGTAGTCCGCTCCCTCCACCGCAACGACGGGCAGGCCGTCTATGTACGAAGGGATCGCAAGTGCGATGTTTTCGCCGAAGGCGCCCGTGTACCCCGTGACCGTGACGCTCGCCTGCCCCTTTTCGTAGGTGAAATCTTTATAACTGCCGCTGACGGCGATCTCCTGCCAGATCGCATACAGGGTAAGATCTTCCTGCCGCCCCGCGAGGGTATGTTCGTACCATTCGCCCGAACCGTCGGCGGCATCGTTCCAACCGAGGAAGCGGTAGCCCGCGCGCGAAGGGTCGGCAAAATACACGACCTGCCCCCGGACGACCTCCGTCGGGTTGCCGCCCGCCTGTGTGCCGCCCTGCAACTCATAGAGTACCGTATAAGTATCGTCCGTATCCTGATAGCGGGCGGTCAGCGTATAGCTGCCGATGTTCGCCTTATCGATGGCGGCAACGCGCTCGCCCGCGGCGTTGAACCAGCCGAGGAACACATACCCCGCCAGCGTGCATTCGGGCAGCGTAAACGAATCGCTGTACCGCAGGGAGAGAGCGTACTCTGTCCGCCCCTCCCCGTCCCATACAAACGTGCCGCCGCCCGCGTCCAGCATGAGGGTGTACACGTTCTCCTCGAAGCGCGCATACAGCGTATGCAGGCGCAGGATGTTGCTCTCGTCGATCTGCGTGACCTCGTTCCCGCCTGTTTCGGCGTCGAACCAGCCGCGGAAGGTGTGCCCCGCTTTGGCGACGGACGCGAGCGGCACCTTTTCCCCGTAGGTGATCCTGTTCGGGTTTTCCTTCCCGTCGTAGTAGGTGCCGCCGCCGAGTTCGTAGACGACCGTATATATTTCGGGCGTATAGACGGCGTACAGTACAAGATCGCTGCGGATCCCGTACAGTTCGGTATACCATGTTCCGGTGCCGTCCGCCTTGCTGTTCCACCCCACAAAGTCGTACCCCGTTTTGGTTGCTTCAAAAAGGATGGAAACCCATTCCCCCGTGCCGACAGAGTTCGGGTTTTGCCCGTCGGTCACGCCGCCGTCCGTTTCGTACAGGATGGTAAACAGGTCGCCGCACTCCTGCCAGTGCGCGTAGAGGGTGAGGTTTTTCGCGTCCGCCCCGCCCACCGTTTCATAGCGTTCGCCGCCCGCGGGAGCGTCGTACCAACCGAGAAAATTGGAACCTGCGCGCAGCGGCTCGCTGAGCGCGATCTCCTCTTCCGCCGTAACGGTCTCCGTGTTCGGCTTATACATCACGCCGCCATCCGCCAGGTCATAGCGGATGGTATACACGGTTTCGCTCCACCTGGCGTACAGACTGACGTCCGCAGCGGCGCAGGTGACGCTCGTTACGGGCTCTCCCGAATAATCGGGGGTCAGGAACCAGCCTTCGAACGCCGCCCCGCTCTTCTGCGGCAGGGGCAGCTGCACGGAGCCGCTCTCCACCGTGATGGTATACGGCGCGCCCTGCGGGAGCGTCCCGCCGTTCAGCCAATAGTCGAGCGTATATTCGGCATGTCTGTACACCGAACAAAATTCCGTCCCGTCCGGTACCTGCTCCATCGGTACGGAAAGAGCGTTTCCTTCCGCGTCTACCCAGCCGACAAATTCATACCCCTCACGCTCCTCGTGGTGCGGTCCGAACCATATGTCACTGTCGACCGTCATCTCCACCCCGTCAACGGTGACGGTGATCAGGTCTTCTTTCTCCGCAGGAAAGACCTGCGGCAGAAATACGGAAAAGACGATGAGCGCCGCGCAGACGAGCGCGCCCAGCCCCGCCCAGAGCAGCGTATACCGCTTGCGCAGCACCGCCTGCGCGGGCGTTTCGGTACGCGCCTTTTCGCCGATGCCGTAATACAGGCGCGATACGGGCTGCCCCGCATGCTCCGCTAAAAGAAGCAGCTGCGCCCTGTCCGGGCAGACGATGCCGCGCTCCCACTTCGATACCGCGCTCGCCGTCGCCGAAAGCAGTTCGGCGAGCTGTTCCTGGCTCTCCCCTTTGTCCTTGCGCAGCTTTGCAAGATTCTTCCCGAACGCGGCGGCGTCAAAGGTGCCCGAAAACACGGTTTCGCCCTCCTCCGCGCCGACCAGCTTTTCCAGCGAAACGCCGAGGATGTCAGCCAGTTCGCCGAACAGCGAAAAATCGGGCTCGGACAGCCCGCGCTCCCATTTGGAAACGGTCTGCAGGTGTACGTTCAGTTTTTCCGCCAGCTCCGTCTGCGTGATGCCCGCTTCCTTGCGCAATGTGCGCAGGCGGCTTCCGAAATCGTCCATGCTCCGCTTGTCACCTTTCCGTGATTTTTACCATTATACCACAATACGCGGTCTTTTGCAAGAGCGTGCCAGGTCGCAAAATCTGCAACGGGGCAAACAAAAAAGCGGAGGAGCCCCTCCGCCCGTTTCCGAACCGACCGTTCAATATTCGATGCGCACGGCTTCGAGCACTTCCTCGTCGCCGATCGTGCGTCCGCCGCCGAGCACGACCGCCATCTGCGGTTCGTCCGCAAGCGTTACGTCCACTTGCAGCGCATGCGAAAAGTAGTCGTCCATGCCGATAATGCGCGCCGTGCCGCCCGAAAGGCTGATGCCGTTGTGCCAGATGACTGCGGACACCTCCGCAGGGAGCTTGGCGATCACCAGGCCCGTATATTGAATGACTTTATCCGCGAACAATTTGACGCAGCCGTATATATCTCCCGAAGTGACGGCGATCGACCGCGGGCGGCCGCTCTGGATGTCCCTTCCGTTGACGATCATGCTCTCGTTGTCGCTCTCGTACAGGCTGCCGATGGTCATCTTCAGTTTTTCACTCGTCTGCAAGCCGATCTTCAGCCCGAAATCCTGCGCGATACAGTCGATGATCTGGCTGTCGATGTTGCCGCCGCCGATGTTCAGCCCGATGCCCGCAATGACGCCGTCCAGCGAAAACGCGGCGATATTCGTGCTTCCGCCGCCCATGTCCACTACAAAGACGGGCTCAGTCTCGCTCAGCGGCATGTTCTGCCCGAGCGCGGAGAGGAACGGGACCTCCACAAAGCACACCGACCCGATGCCGCATGCCGCAGCGAGCCGCCTGTATTTTTCAAGCAGTTCGTCCTGCGCGCCGCAGGGTACCGAAAAGAGCGCTTCCGCCTTGCGCGCGCGGGAGCGCGTGACGCCGATCTTGCTCAAAAAATAGGTGAGCATGACCGCCGCCATCTCCTCGTTCACGATGTCAGCCTCAAACACGGGGAACACGATCGTAGTGAATTCCGCCGTCTTTCCGATGAGCAGCTTCGCCTCTTCGCCGATCGCCTTGACCGTGCCCGACGACGTGGAAACGGCGATGCAGGTCGGCTCGGCAAGCACGACGCCGCTGCCGATCTTAAAAATTTTGGTGACGGATGAACCCAGATCAATCGCTAATTTTATCATGAAAGTATCCCGATGTCTTTAAATGCCTGTGCGACTTCTTCCTGCGGAAGCCCGATCACATTCGTAAAACTGCCCGAACAGCGCGCCACGGGCGAAGGGTCGTCCTGAATGCCGTAGCTGCCCGCCTTATCCATCGGCGAACCGCCCGCCACATACGCCGCGATGAACGCTTCGCTCAGCTCTTTGAACTGCACTTCCGACCTGCACACGCCGCTGCGTACGCCGCGCGGCGATAAGAGGCACCAGCCCGTGTACACGGCGTGCCGCCTGCCCGAAAGCATGCGCAGCGTCGCCGCTGCCTCCGCTTTACTCTTCGGCTTGCCGAGCGCCCTGCCGCCGAACCATACGACGGTATCCGCCGCAAGCACGGCGGCGGACGGAAAGCGCGCAAACACTTCTTCCGCCTTTCCCCGCGAAAGGGCGGCGACCAGCGCCGACGGTCCGCGCTCCCGCACCGTGTGTTCGTCGAATCCCGATGCCTCGACGGAAAACGAAGGCAGGATGCACGCGAGGATCTCTTTCCTGCGCGGAGAGGCGCTTGCAAGGATCACCTGCATATCTTCTTCTCCGAAAGATAGCCGCAAAAACTTTTGCGGCTATCCGTGTTACAGGATCTCAAGATTTTTGCGGAAGAACTTACGGAATTCCGTATTGGCGGTCATGGCGTCGCGGATCTCAAGCGTGGCGTCGCCCTCCACTTCCGTTTTCATAATGACCGAATCGCCGAGCACGTCACAGTTGATGCCCTTGATCGTGCCCGCGCCGCCGCGGTCAAGACTTTCCGCAATGCGGAGCATGACGCCGAGCTTTTTCACGGCTTCCAGATCCTCTTCCAGCACGATGTCCTTGTACTTGACCCAATCGGCAAGGGAAATATCCTCCTTCTTGTGGCAGCCCGCCACGAACGCCGCAAGCACGATCTCACGGTGCGTGATGCCGTACAGCGTCGAATTGAGGATCATATAACAGCTGTGCTTCTGATGATTGTAGAATTTGATACGGGTCCCGCAGTCATGCAGCGTCGCCGCGACTTTCAAAATTTTCAGGTACTGCCGCGGGAATTTGTGCAGGACGCGCAGCTGCTTGAACAGCTGCACCGAAAGGTTCACGACATGCTCCACATGCTTTTCGTCGCATTCATAGTAGCGGACCAACCCGTTCAGGCTGTACCCGAGGATGTCCGAAATGGGCTTTTCAAGGGTGATGGGCATCGCCTGGTTGAACATGATCCCCTCACGCAGCCCCATGCCGCCGATGGTGAAACTTTCAAACCGCATATACCGCGTGAACGCTTTGACGACGGCGAGCGCGGCGGGCAGAATATCCGCACGCGCGGAGGAAATGCCCTTGATCTTCTTTTTGCGGTCAAGGTCGAGCACCTTGATCATGTCATAAATGGAGTCGAAATCCTCTACGGGCAGGTTGTAGTTATGCACGGTATCGAGCGGATATTTGCGCACCATCTTGCTGATCTTGAAGATGTTGCGGAAGGAACCGCCCACGCCGATCATCTGCGCGTCCGGGTCGACGTCTTTAAGCCACTCGATGGAAGAGAGCTGTTCGGTGAAGAACTCTTCGATCTTCTCCGCCTGCGCTTCGGGCGAAAGCCCGTCGTTTTTGAACAGGTCCGTGAGCGTGACCGCACCAAACGGAAGCGTCACGCTGCCGAGCATGTTCCTGCGGTTATAATAAATGATCTTCGTGCTGCCGCCGCCGATCTCGAGGATAACGCCCTTGGGGATATCCATCGAATTGATGACGCCGCGGTAGACGAGCGTCGCCTCTTCCTCTTCGCTGAGCACTTTGACCTTGATCCCGCACGTTGCCTGGATCTCGTCAAGAAAACTGCGCTGATTTTTGGCGCGGCGGACCGCCGCCGTCGCAACGGCGATGATCCGGTCTACCCTGCTCGCATCGCAGAGTTTTTTGAACATTTTCAGCGTTTTTATCGTTTCCGCTACGCGCTGGGGCTTCAAAAAGCCGTCCCGCTCCATATCCTGCCCGAGCCGTACGCTTTCCTTCAGTTCGTCCACGACCATAAAATGCCCTTCGCCGAACAGCTCGACGATCACGAGCCGCGCCGAATTCGAGCCTAAATCAATGATGCCGATTTTTTCCACTGTGCCACCTCAGTTGTCCGTATAAAAATAAGTGTGTGTTACCCTTTTGGTCTCTCCGTTTTACCCGATTTTCCACCGAAAAACTACTATGACCCAAATTAACCACGTTTATTATACCATTGATTTTTCGGTTTGTATAGAGCTTTTTTAAAAATTTGTGCAAAAATTTTTTCGGTTTTCTGTGAAAAGCGCCGTTTTGTCTTTATACAACATTTGTTTTGTAAGTTATTGACATTTTATATATTTTTATGCACAAAAACTGCCCGCATTTTGCAAAAAACGGGGTGTACAAAATGCACAACCCCGCCCGGAATTTTCCATTTCCGCTCCTTCGCCGCTACATTTCCCTGATGCACTTGCGCGGGCAGACCGCGGCGCATTTCCCGCACCCGATGCACTTGGAATAATCGATAACAGGCAGCGCGTTTTCCATCGCGATCGCCCCGACGGGACAATTTTTCGCGCACAGTCCGCAGCCGATGCAGCCGCGGCTGCAAAGCTCCATGACGTCCTTTCCCTTGCCGTGGTTGGAGCAGGCAATGTATACCTTTGCGCTCTTGGGAACGCGGCCGATGATCTTTTTCGGGCAATTTGTGATACACGCCCCGCAGGAAACGCATTTATTTTTGTCAACGACGGCATATCCGCCGTCGCCGACGTCGATCGCGCCGTACGCGCACATGTCGACGCACGTCTTTTTGCCGATACAGCCGACGGGGCACGCCTTGACCCCGCCCGCAAGCATTTCGCAGGCGGCGCAGTTCCCGTAGCCCTGGTAATCGTATTTGTTATAGCAGCCGTTCCCGCCGTTGCAGTGCACGACAGCGACCGTCTCCTCCCCGACTTCCCCGCCGCCGAGAAGGTCGGCGATCTGCTGCTTGTTTGCGGCAGGCGTCGCCTTGCAGTCGGCGAGGGACGCCTCCCCTTTCAGAAGCGCGGCGGCAAACTGCGCGCAGCCTGCGTGCCCGCAGCCGCCGCAGTTGGAACCTGCGAGCAGTTTTTCCACTTTTTCGGCGCGCTCGTCTTTTTTGACGGCAAGCGCGTTGGACACAACGACGAGCAGGACGCCGAATATGAGCGCGAGCGCGAGCATGATGCCGCCCGCGAGCAAAACCGATGCGACTGTACTCATACGCTCACCCCGCCAGAATGCCCGCGAACCCCGCGAACGCCATTGCCATGATCGCCGCCGTGATCAGCGTGATCGGGAACCCTTTGAAACATTTCGGAATGTCCGCCTTGTCCGTTTTGAGCCGTACGCCCGCCAAAAGCACGATCGCCAATAAAAAGCCGACGCCCGTCGCCACGGAAAACCCGAAGGTGTACAGAAAGTCGTAGCTTTGATACACGATCGCGCTGTTCGCCGCGCCGAGGATGGCGCAGTTTGTCGTGATCAGCGGCAGATAAATGCCCAGCGCGCTGTACAGCGTGGGGGAGAAACGTTTGAGCACGATCTCAAGCATTTGCACGAGGCTGGCGATCACAAGGATGAACGCCATCGTGTACAGGTAATCCAATTCCAGCGGGAGCAGGACATAATTGTACACCAGCCAGCAGAACACGGAGGAGATCGCCATGACAAAAATAACGGCAAACCCCATGCCGACCGCACTCGACATCTTTTTGGATACGCCCAGGAAGGGGCAGATGCCCTGGTACTGCGAGAGCACGATATTGTTGGAGATGACGGCGGAAAACATGACCGCCACGATGGAGACCGCCGCGCCCGCGGCGCCGATATCGACTAACATTTCGTGACCTCCGCAGGCGACTCTTCTCTCGCAAGAGGGAGCGTTTTTTCCGCACGCTTCGCGCGCGCGTTCCATTTTTGCACAAGGAAATTGAACAGAGCCATCATGCACCCGAACACGATAAACCCGAACATATTCGATGCGGCTGCGTCCATCGCGGGGAATCCGGGGATCGCCATGCCCGCAAACGAACCTGCGGCGAGGAATTCGCGCACGATCCCGATCATGCACAGCGCGCAGGTGAAGCCCAGCCCCATCGAAACGCCGTCCAGCATGCTGTACAGCGGCTTGTTGCAGGAGGCGTAGCTCTCCGCACGCGCCAGAATGATGCAGTTGACGACGATGAGGTCGATAAAGGTGCCGATCGCGGAATACAGGTCGGGGATAAAACGGTTCATGACCCGCTGCACGATGATGACGAACGTGGAAATGATGACGATATAGCACGGGATGCGCACCCTGTCCGGAATGACGCGCCGCAGCAGGCTGATGAACAGGTTGGAGAAAATGAGCACGAACATCGTCGCCACGCCCATCGCAAAGGAATTGAACAGGCTCGTGGTCGTCGCAATGGTCGGGCAGGTGCCGAGCACCAGAACAAAGGTCGGGTTGTTGCGCAAAAGCCCGCCGAGCATCGTCTCTTTGAGTTTCGCCTTATCCATTTGCCGCCTCCGTCAGATACAGGTCGTAATACTTTGCCGCCGCGCCGATCGCCGCGGTCACGGCTGTCGAGCTCCTCGTCGCACCCGAAACGTAGTCAGTGCCCGACCCGTCCAGAAGTTCCGCAACGGGCACGTTCAGGAACTGCGCGTAAAATGTTTCGCTGCTTTCCAGGTTGCCCATGAACGTTTCGGAATTTTCTCCCGCGACGATCTTGTAGATCATGCCGTCCCTGATATACACGTACATCTGCACGTTGCCGCCGTAACCGCCCGAGCCGGCCGTACAGAAAGCGTGCACGGTGCCGTCGTCGGAAAGACCGTAATACTGCACTTCCGCCGTGACCGTTCGCGTGCCGCCGCCCGTCAATACGGTAACGGTGTACTCCGTTTCCCTACCCGCGCCGCTGTCGCCCTCGGGAACGGTGAACGCAAGCCCCGTATCCGCGGCGAACTTTGCATACGCCTCGGTGCGCGGATCCACCTCCGTGAGCAGATACACCGCGCCGAGCAGCAGCCCGCACACGAGCGCGATGGCGGCGAGCACGCCGATGCTCTGCAATACCGCTTTCGTCTTTGCCCTATCCATTCGCCGCCTCCGCGCGTTCCGCTACATAAAAGCATTCCAGCACCATCGCACGCAGCTGCGTGTTCGTGTACGTCGCCGAAGTGTCCGCGTCGGTGGAAAGATCGGTCAGCCCCAGCACCTGCGCGTGCGTTTTGCCTACAAAGAAGGCAAGTTCCGCTTCAAACCCCATCGTGCTCTGCGTGACCGGCACGATCTCGCTCACCCTGCCGTCCGCCATATCGATGCGCACCGTATATGCGAGCGGCTGCGTGTAGTCATAGTCGGGAAGATACGCCGCGCCCTCCACCGAAAAGGTGTAGACCGTGCCCTCCTTTTCCTGCGACTTCACATAGGCGGGGCTGTACTCGTACGGATCCTCGTCCATGGCGAGCATCTCGAAACATTCGAGGATCATGTTCCGCAGCGCCGTGTTCGTGATCGTCGCCGACGTGTCCGCATCAGTGGAAAGGTCGCCGATCCTGCGGATCTCGCGCTCGGTCTTGCCGATAAAGAACGAAAGTTCCGCCTCATACCCCATCGTGCTCTGCACCACGACGTCTATATCCGTCACCCTTTCCTTCTTCCCGTCGATGGTGACCGTATAGGCGACGGGCTGTTTGTACCCGCCGATATCCGCCACGCCCGCAACGTCGAACACATACCCTTCCCCGGTCAGGCTAAAACCCTGCACGTATTCGGGCGTATATTCGTAGCGGTACGGGTTCTGCGCCGCAAGGACGGGCGCGGCGATGACGACCGACGCCGCCATCGCAAGGCAGAGCGCGCGCATCGTCCACTTCATCGCCTGCGGCTTCGGTTTGCCGTGCTTTGTGCGCTGCCCGAAGCGCACGGGCAGGATGTACTTGTCCATCAGCGGCACGAGCAGGTTCATGATGAGGATCGCAAGCGACGTGCCCTCCGGATAGGTGCCGAAGGCGCGGATGAGCATGGTGATGATCCCCAGCCCCACGCCGTACAGGATGCGGTTGTACCGCCACTTCGGCGAAGTGGCATAGTCCGTCGCCATGAACACGGCGCCGAACAGCATACCGCCCGATAAAAGCTGCAATAAAATTTCGTAGGCGTCGCCGTAGCAGATGAGCGTCATCACCGCCGCTGTGAGCAGGTACGAGAGCGGGATGCGCCAGTCGATGACCCGCCGCACGGTGAGGTAAATGAACCCGAGCAGGATGGCAAGCGAGCACGTTTCGCCGATGCTGCCGCCCGTATAGCCCAAAAACAGCTGCAGCACCCACGCCCAATAGCCGCGCACGCCGAGGAAGCTGTCCGCAAGCGCCGCCGTGCCGCCGCCGAGATAGGTCGCCGACGTAGTCACGTCGCCCGCGAGGATATTCCCCGAAACGTCCGCGCCGATCCAGCTCGTCATCACGCCGCTGTACGCGAGCAGCAAAAACACGCGCGCCGTCGCGGCGGGGTTGGCAAAGTTTTTGCCCAGCCCGCCGAAGAGCATCTTCACGAGCACGATCGCGAACACGCCGCCGATGATCGGGATATACCACGGCGCGCGCGGGGGCAGGTTCAGCCCGAGGATCAGCCCCGTGACGAGCGCGGACAGATCGAAGGTGAACGGCTTTTTGCGTACGAGGTTGAACAGCTGCTCGGACGCAAAGCAGGTCACCATGCAGACGGCGACCAGAAGCAGCGACCACAGCCCGTAGAACACCACGCCCGCGACGAGGCAGGGCAGGAGCGCGATGAGCACGTCGAGCATCATACGGCGGGTCGTGTCATTCCCCGTTTTATGCGGAGAGGCGGATACTTTGTATGCGGTGATCTCAGCCATTTAAATCCCTCTCTCCGAAATGATCTTTTTTGCGAGCTTCACGCCCTGTGCAAGATAGCGCTTTGCGGGACAGACATACGAACAGCACCCGCACCCGATACAGGCGGGCGCGCCGTAGCGCTTTGCCTCCGCATAGTTTTTGGCGAGCAGCGCCTCTTCGATAAAGGTGGGCGAAAGCCCCATCGGGCACGCCTGCACGCACTTGCCGCAGCCGATGCACACCGAACTTTTATTCGTCTCCGCCTCCTCTTTGGAGAGGAACAGCAGCGCAGACGTCGTCTTTTTGGCGCAGATCTTCAGCGAAAAGACCGCGTCGCCCATCATCGGCCCGCCGGAAACGATGCGACCGCACTCCTCGTGCGCGCCGCAGTGATCCGCTATTTCGCGCAGCGGCGTTCCGTTTTTCACCCAAAGGTTCGCAGGGCGCTCGACCGCGCCGCCCGAAACGGTCATGACGCGCTCGTAACAGGGTTCGCCCTTTTCACACGCCGCCCAAACCGCGTAAGCGGTGTGCGCGTTGATAACGACCACGCCCGCGTCGGCGGGAAGTTCCCCCTCCCCGACCGTGCGCCCCGTACAGGAACGGATAAACTGTTTTTCCGCGCCCTGCGGGTAGCGGGTGCGCAGTTTTTGCAGGACGATATTCCCCTTGCAGAAGGGAGTGAGCGCGGCGATCGCTTCGGGCTTGTTCTTTTCGACGCCGATGATCACGCGCTGCGCGCCGCAGGCGAGGCGGCAGAGCTCCGCGCCCGCCGTCACCTCCGCCGCATATTCGCGCATGAGCCTGTCGTCACAGGTGATGTACGGCTCGCACTCCGCACCGTTTATGAGGAGCGTATCCACCCTGCCGCGCACGTTCAGCTTTACCGCCGTGGGGAAGCCCGCGCCGCCCATGCCGACGATGCCCGCTTCCGCGATGCGCACGAGCACGCTTTCGGGCGTCCGTTCCGCAAGCGGGGCAAGCGCCGTATGCTCGTCCGAAAAATCGTTTTCGATGAGAACGTGCTCCGTCTTTTTCCCCGCAAAGGTGATGTGCGTGACGATGCTCTTCACCGTCCCCGCGACGGGCGAAAACACGTTCGCCGAAAGCCCTTCCGCCGCCCTGCCGATCAGCTGCCCGCGCAAAACGCGCTCCCCCGCCTGTACGGCGGGCACGGCGGGCGCGCCGATATGCTGGGAGAGCGGCACCCAGACCTCTTTCGGGTCGGGCAGCCGCCCGATCTCCTTTTCCCTGCTGTATTGTTTGCACCCCGCGGGGTGCACTCCTCCGCCGAACCGAGCCAAAAGAACCTCCGCTATACACCCGCGCCGCATGCAGCGCAGACATTCCGTTCTGAGAATATTGTACCATATTTTGCGCGCCCTGTAAAGAATTGGAAGGGAATGTTTTGCTCTTTCCGCCATAAGCACGGCTTATGCCCGCCGCCCGCAGGCGGAACGGCACACGCGGGCGAAGCCGCCGCGCACCCACGCCCCCTTATCATGCCGCCCGCGTATGTTTTTATCGCGCTGCCGCGCATGTGCGCGCCTGCGGCGTATTGCGCCGCCCGCGCGCGCACTTTTTTACACCTCAGCGCGTATATTTTTACTGCGCCCCCGCGCGCACACGCAAAAAACTTTTCAGTCCGACGGAGAGCTGGTACAGCGACAAAAGGCACAGGAACACGCCGAACCCGACGCGCAGCGCGCCGCCCGGGATCCCCTGCACGAACAGCCCGCCCAGCACGGACAGCAGCGTTGCGGGGACGATGGTCCAGAGCACGCCGCGCGTATCCAAAAGCCCGTTCTTTGCGTGCACCCGCAGAGAGACCGCCGCCATGGGGAGAAAGGTCAGCAGATTCACCGACTGCGCCATATGCTGCGGCACGCCGCACAGCACCGTAAGGATAGGGATGAGCACGCACCCGCCGCCCATACCCATGCCGCCGAGCACGCCGCCCGCAAGCCCCGCCAGAAGATAGACAAGAAACCGCATCCGCTCCTCCTCATACGATCATCCGCACGCCCGCCGCGAACATCACGGCGGCAAACACAAGCGTCGCCGCCGCGGGCGTGATCGCGCCGAGCAGGTTTGCGCCCAGCGCCCCGCCCGCCAGCACGCCGATGCCGACCGCAAGGAATAGTTCGGCATCGAACCAGCCGCCCGCAAGGTATACGATCGCGCTCGCCAGGCAGACGGGCAGGATAATGAGGATCGCCGTGGCATGCGCCACAAGCGGCTGTCTGCCTCCCGCCTGCAAGAGGGGCACGACGACCATGCCGCCGCCCCCGCCGAACGCGCCGTTGACGGCGCCCGTTACGATCCCCGCGGCAGCCATCTTCGCCGCATATTTCAAATCAGTCACTTTTTCCCTCCTTCCGCGCGGGGAGCGCGCCGCGCTCCCCGCAGATATAGTCTGCCACCGCACGGAAAAATCATGAATGCGGGTCACGGGCAAAAACATTCCCGCCCGCACGGCGGCGGAATTCCGATTTTCCCGCACCGATAAAGAAATCCTGAATTTTTCATCGTTTTTTTACCGTTATTGCTTGCTTTTACGCGCCTTTTATATTAAAATAGGATAGTACGATTTGAAAAGATTGTAATTTCTATTTCATTCATGCAAAAGGTGTTTTCTATGGCAAAAAGTAAAAGAATCGGAAAACTGCGGATCGTTACACTGCTCCTGGCTTTCCTCATGCTCCTTTCGTTCGGCGTGTTTGCGTTGAGCGCATGCTCCACAAGCGAAGAAGAAGACGACAGCTCGAGCGAGACCCGCACGGATACGCAGACGTTTTCCAATGCGGACTTCGAGTATTTTTCGGACAGTGACGGCAGCTACGTGATCGGCAGCGCCGACAACTGGACGAGTTCTGCCGTTTCCAACGACAGCGGCACGAGCGCAAGCTCCTCTTCCGCAAAGTCGGGCATCGTGGACACGGCAGAACGCGAAAGCGCCTTCGACGAAACGTCGTACGCGGCGTATGTCGAAGACCCCGAGAACAGCACGTTCGACTGGAGCGGCTTCTACTATGCCTACAAAAACTATATTTATTATGACGGACTGGACGAGGAAGACGACGCGGAGGAGCTTGAGGACGCGAAGTACTTCACGGACATCGACAACTACTACGATATCCCCGGCTGGGATCTGTTCGCGGCGTGGATCGAGTCGGACGAAGGGCAGAAATTTCTGACCGACAACAACATCGATCCCGACGATTTCAGCACGACGAACAGCGACGACCTGCTCCTCGACGCGGTGCGCGAAAAGTTCATCGAATACGTCCGCGGGCTCAACCCCGGCACGCATTGGACAGGCAGTGACGACGAGGCGACGCTGAACGAAGAGAAAGGCACGCACGTTCTGATGCTGCACAACTACCGCACGAACGGCTACGGCACGGCGATGCAGTATGCATCTACTTCCATCACCCTTTCGGCGGGCACGGCGGCGTCCGTCTCCGTCTGGGTCAAGACGTCCGACCTCACCTACAACGACGGCACGAGCGTTGCCGCCGGCAACCGCGGCGCGTTCATCGAGATCAGCAACTCCGTCGGCGGTACCTCGCAGGATTCGCTGGTGGTGCGCAACATCAATACCGAAGTACAGAACGCTGCGGGCGACAACAACGGCTGGGTGGAATACACCTTCTACATCCGCGCCTCCTCGTACGCGACGACGACTTTTACGGTCAACCTCGGGCTGGGCAGGCAGGCGGCGGGCAACACCGCGAACTACTACGACTATGTGCAGGGCTACGCCTTCTTCGACGACCTGACCTACACGGTCTTCGAGGCGAAAGACTGGGATACGACGCTGACCGAAGCGGGCGTTTCCAACACCGTCGCCCTTGACACCTCTTCCCTCAGCGATAAAGGCACCTTCAACGCGCAGGGCGTTACAAGCAACCTGTTTGCGCTCGATCTGGACGAGCTGAACGGAAAAATGCAGAGGCTCGACCTGTCCGCCAACACGACCGTTGCGGACACGGAAGACGACCGCGGGAACACCGTAGAGAGTTACTTCTATCCCGATACGTCGCTCATCGCCGGCAGCGACCTGACAAACAGCGGGTTTAAAACCGTTTCCTCCATTACGGGCGGCGCCGACTACGCGCCGGCGCTGAAAGACGCTTTGGAAAATTACGCCTCCCTGCCGTTTGCAAACGGCACGAGCGATCAGCTCCTGCTCCTGTACAGCAGCAAGGGCGCACCGTACACGGCGACAGCGACGAACGATACCCTGTTCACCGTTACCAAGGGGCAGACGCTGATGATCTCGTTCTGGGTCAAGACGTCTGACCTGCAGGGCGGCACGGGCGCGACGGTCACGCTTGTAGACGGCGACACGGAGACGGCGATCGGCGCGGTCGACACGACGACGCTTGAAACCGTCGACATCAAGGACGATACGAGCAAGACCGAAGACATCTTCGACGGCTGGCAGTACTGCGCCTTCTATGTGACGACGGAGGAAGAGGAACTTTCCTTCACCTTGGAATTCTCCTTCGGCGCGACCACGATCGCCGGCACCACCCTTTCGAGCTATGTGCCCGGCTTTGCGATGTTCGCAGGCTTCGAAACCTGCAGCCTTACCGAAGAGCAGGCGGCGCTCGCCTCCACGGGCGACTATGCCAAGACCGTTACGCTGACGGGCGACAAGTATGCGGATGCTCCCGCGTTCGACACCCCTGCCACGAACGACAAGTCCATTGAAACGGGCATTGCGGACCCGTCCAACTACACGGGCGTGTACGGCGGCAGCTACCATGTGGGCGTCAACGATCCGGAAGCAAACAATGCAAAGAACGATCTCGCCACGGCAGGGCTCATCAGCAAGGAATATGCCGGAAGCTATCTGACGACGGACGACTGGTTTGAGATCCTGACACATTACAACTGCAGTTATTCCGATGTATTGACCGCATGGAACGAGCTCCTCGGCAGCAGCTGCACGCAGCCGCTGATCATCGCCAAGACCGTTGCGGACTCCTACGGCTTCATCGCAAATTCGACTTCCAGCGTTTCTGCCGATTCTTATACGCAGATCACGGTGCGTGTGAAACTTTCGCCGCATACGCGTGCATACGTATATCTCATCGACACGACCGAACCGGACATCACCGACCCTGCCGATGAAGGAAAGCTGATGTATTCGGATACGCTCAAACACGAAACGGGCGTTTCCTACCGCTACGATGAGGACGGGAACCTGATAAACCTCGACCCTGACGACGAAAACTACGACAGGCGCGATAACACCCTCCTCTACTACCAGGACAACGGGCTGTGGGCGAAAGAACGCAACTACACGGGAACTGAATTCTACGCCAACCTTTCCAACTACGATACGGACGAGGACGGCAACCTGACGGACGCGAGCGGCAACATCGTCTACTATCTGCACGACGGCGCTTTCTACCGCTACTACGACGAAGACAGCGACACCTATGAAGTGCAGGTCAAAGACTTCACCGAAGCGGGGATCGACCTGACGGGCGCGAAACTGCAGGATACGACCGAACAGGATCTGTTCCAGATGGTCGAAAACGACACGGATCAGGTCTCCGACTGGATCTATATCCGCTTCTTCATCGCGAACGGCAGCGACAGCAAGACGTACCGCCTCGAATACTGGTCGGGCGACCGCAACGGCACGGAAGGCTCCGTGATCGACGCGGCTACCAACACGGGCGCTGCCGCAAACAACTTCGTCATCTTTGACGTGGTGCAGTACAGCGACCTTGCGGAAGAGTCCTTCAACAACCTCGTCGACGCGCAGCTGGAAAGCCTTGCCAAGGATCTCGGCTATGCGGATACGGACGCGCTGGAAGAGGCGTACCTCGCCACCCCCTCGAAGTTCACGAGCGGGATCGAGACGGACGCAGACGGCAGCACGATCGAGAACGCGGGCACGCTGGTCTATTACCACTACTCTCTGTTCGACGACAGCGATTACGCGCCTTTCGACGCGGACCGCACGGACGACGACGATCCTTATTCGGGATATGACCCGACCACCTATTCCAACACGGTCGCCTATCTCAAATATTCCTTTGCCGATTCCGGCGTCACCTACTACGACACCTATATCAACTTCGCTGCAAGCGAAGAGACGGTATCCTCCTCTTCGAGCGACGATAGCACGAGCGACGATACGACGACGCCGGATTCCGACGTGAACGTCTGGCTGCTCATCTCCTCTATCCTGCTTGCAGCCGTGCTGGTCATCACCCTGCTCGCGCTGCTGCTGCGCAAACTGCTTGCGGGCATGAAGCGCAAGGGCGCGGATAAGGCATCTCCGATGTACAGCAACAAGCGCGACATCTACATCCGCAAACTCAAGAAAGCGGAAGCGGAAGAGCGTGAAGAAGAGGCTGAGGAAGAAGAAGATCTCTTCACCGATGCGGAACTGTACAACGAGACCGAGGAAACGGATGCGGATGCAGACGCGGATACGGATAACGAGGACGCTCCTGCGGACGACAACACGGACAGCTCCGATGAAGGCAAAACCGAATAATACGGCTCAGCCCTAAAAGCAAACACCAAAGCCGCGTATCCGAACGGATACGCGGCTTTGCCTTGTCTCCTCTGTCCCTTCTGTTTTTCCGCTGCGTTTTATCGCTTTTTCCTCACGGTTCCCCTTCTGAGCTGTCCTCTCGTATTGCAATTATGGCCGCCGTCGGAGGACAGGCGCTCACGCCAAACAATATAAACGCGCGCCCGACGGAAAGAATCCGTCGGGCGCGCTGCCCCTTGTATTCCGCTGTTTTTCTGCTTTGCGTGCCGCCTTCTGCCGCTCCGTGCGGCACAGGCAGTCATCCGTATCCATTCATGCGCGCGGGCGGCGCAGCCCTTTCGGCAGATGGTTTTTCAGCACCCCGCCCGCGCCCTTACAAAGCCCGATCGCATACCCGCCGAACGTTGCGGCGCACCAGCCGCGCGGAGCGGCGCAGTCGAGCTGCTCGCCCGCAAAGTATCGCGCCGCCCCTTCTTCGTTCAGAGGAACGGTCTGCCGCAGGGGGCTGTCCGCAGCCATCGCCAGTGCGTGCGACGGTTCAAAGCGGTCGCCTTTCGCCTCACCGAGCAAAAGCCCCGCCCGCAGTACGCGCAGCCCGTTCAGGTCAAACAGCTCTTGCGGCACAAGGCTGAGCGCACTACCGAACTGCCGCAGCTCGCCCTGCATAGTTCCGCGCAAAAACTCTTTTTCAAAGGCGCGGAACGCCGCAAGCGACTTTCTGTCAACGGCAGAGGGTTTTGCACGTCTGAAACGCGTACGTTCGCCATCGCCGCAGGCAAACACTGCCGCGTAATGTCCTTCCCCGCATATACGGTGCGGGAACAGCTTTTTCTCTTCGAGCAGCGTAAATTGCGGAAACGTGCGCACGAACCAGCGCGCATTTTCCTCGTCCTCTTCCGCGGCAAAGGTGCAGGTCGAGTAGACGAGCCGTCCGCCCGGGGCAAGCATTTCGGCGGCGGAAGAAAGAATTTTCTTTTGGCGCGCGGCGCACATGCGCACCGTTTCCTCGCTCCACTGTCCGGCGGCGGCAGGCTCCTTGCGCAGCATCCCCTCGCCCGAACACGGCGCGTCGACTAAGATCTTATCAAAAAAGCCGCCCAGGCGCTTTGCAAGCTCCGCCGGATCGGCGCTGGTCACCACCGCGTTGGTCACGCCCAGCCGTTCGACGTTCTGCAGCAGCACAGCGGCGCGGTCGGGCAGTTTTTCGTTGAGCACCAACAGCCCCTGCCCCTGCATCGCCTGCGCCAGCTGCGTGCCCTTCCCGCCCGGGGCGCTGCACAGGTCGAGCACCCGCTCGCCCGGCTGCGCCTCCAAAAGCGGCGCGGCGCACATCGCGCTCGGCTCCTGCACATAGTACAGCCCCGCGTCGTGGTAAAAACTTTTCCCTGCCTTCTCCCCGTCAACAGAAAAGCCGTTCGGCTCCCACGGCACCTGCCTGAGCGCAAACGGCGAAAGGGCGCGGAACGCGTCCGCTTCGATTTTTAAAGTGTTCACGCGGATGCCGCGTACGGGCGGCTCTGCAAGGCACGCTTCGTATGCGGGATAGTCCGCCCCCAGCATGGCGCGCATGCGGGAAAGGTACCGTTCGTTCACGTCTGCTCCGCTCCCAACATCTGCTGCAGCTGCGCAAGCGTGTAGATCTCGCCGATCTGCCCCTGTTCTTTGAGCTTCCTGGCGCTTGCGGCGCGCGGGCTGTCATCCTCTTCGCCTTCGACGAACACGTTGCACCCCGAAAGTTTGAGCGAGTATTTTCCGCCGCGTTTCACGATCTCTTTCACGAGCCCTTTCGCGAGCGGCACTTCCTCTTCGATACAGCGCGAAAAGCTGAACCGCTTCCCTTTCAGCTCGCTGCTCTGCGGCCGCACGCGGTACCCGTATACGAAATCGTTGAATTTGGAACGCCGCTCGCCGCGTTCGCGTTTCAGGCGGCGTTTTTCGGCAATGTAATCGCTGCGCCGCTGCGATACGCAGGGCGAATACTGCCCGTTCATGATCTTCCCGAGCCGAACCCCGTATTTTTTCAGCAGTTCGGGCACGGTACAGCTTTCGTGCGCGCACATTTCGCGCGCAACGCACATCGTGGCATAGGCATCGTCCGCCGCGCAATGCGGCGTATAGTCGATCTCGAAAATTTTCGTGAGCGCCTCCAGCCCCGTCTGGCGGTCAAACGTTTCGGTCATCGCCATGTACAGCACCTGTGTATCCGCAAACTGAAAGCGGAAGGACGGCAATTTGTAGCGGCGCGTTTCGAGATTGAGGTATTTCACATCGTTCATCGCGGCATGCCCGAACACGAGCTTGTCCTCGCCCTCCAATATCTCTCTGATGCGCGGATAAAACTTTTTGAAATCGGGCAGCTTGGCAAAACTGTCGTAATCATACGGCAAAACGATCCCGCCGCCGCCGTGGTCGGTAAGGTGGAATTTTCCGTTCGGATTGATGAGGATATCTTCCTTTTCAAGGATGTTGAACTCCTCGTCCGCCACGCAATAGCCGAAGACGCAGATCTTCGCCACATTTTTATATACGCATGCGCATTCGATGTCAAAAAAAACGTACTTCATACTTTTTCGCCGTTGTTTCACAACTTCATGACTTTATTATACCATAAAGGCGGCTCCGTTGTAAAGCCCTTTTTTCGCTTGACTTCCGAATGAACGATATGGTATGATCGCGCCATGAACAACTTGTTTACGGCAGAAAGCAGACGATTGGTTTTGCGCCCGTTCTGTGAGCGCGACCTACCCGCCCTGCGCCGCATTCTTACCGACGAAAAAACGAACGTCTTCCTCCCCTGGTTCCCGCCGTGCTCCGAGCGGGAACTGCGCGCGCTTGCCGAAAAACGGTTCCTGCCCGCGCAAGATGCCGTACGGCTCGCCGTCTGTCTGAAAGAGGACGGCACTCCCTTCGGCTATGTGACCGTCGAAGGGGCGGCGCACGACCTCGGGTACGGCTTTTTACCCGAAATGTGGGGCCGCGGCTATGCGACGGAGGCATGCGCCGCGCTGATCGGCAAGCTGCGCGCCGAGCGGGCGCCCCTTCCCTTTCTGACGGCGACGCACGATAAAAACAACCCCGCAAGCGGCGCCGTGATGCGCAAGCTCGGCATGCGCTATTGCTATTCGTACCGCGAACAATGGATGCCGAAAAATATTTCCGTTTTGTTCCGCATGTATCAGCTCGACCTGTATGCCCCGCAGCCCGTGTACGTCGGCTACCTTGTAGACGGGCGGGAATACGTTACCGAACCCATAGATTAAAAGGGAACAGGCATGACCTGTTCCCTTTTTGTTTTCTTCTACTGTATTTCCCCTTTTCAGGCGCCCTTGATGCGCGCCACGTCCGCATTGACCTCTTCGCGCCCGCTCAATTCGCGGATCGGGTGCGCCTTTTCCTCAAAGCGGTAGTCTTTGCCGAATTTTTTGATGGTCTTTTCGATGACGGTATGGCTCGCGAGGCTACGCACGTTGCCCTGCACCGCCTTGTTGTACCCGAAAAACCGATAGCTGTCGGGCAGCTCGTTCACGTCCGCAAAACTTTCGGAATGCCCCGTCAGGCGCACGCTTTTGAGCACTTCGCGGATATAGCTCTTCTGCGGCGCAAATTTGATCGGCTCGGGGAAGGCGCCGCCCTCGGGAAAGATCTGCTGCCACACTTTCCCCTCATACTTTTCCATCATGTCCGTCGCAAATTTCAGGTGCGACAGCTCCTCTTCAAAGTGCATCTGCCAGATACCGCGGATGCGCTCGTCCGTTTCGTCCTGCATGCACGACCAGTACAGATAACACTCCGTGTACTCGTGCATGACCATGCAGGTGAACATATCGACGGTCGGGTCGGAGAGGCAGCCGTAGCCCGTGACGTGCTGCTCCTCGATCATGGCGATCTCCGAATACAGCTTTCTGCCCAGCTCCGTATCGTACAGGTTCGCGACGTTGAGGTAGTAGTTCATCGTCTGCTGTTCTGCCGCCGTGATGATGCCGATGTTGAGGCGGGTGACGGGGTCGTTCAGGAAATTGTTGATATAAAAGCGCACGTCGTCCCCGGGGTGCCGCGCTTCGGCGACCGTCGGGCGGCCGGGCATGATCTCGGTATAGCTGCCGACCAGCTTTTCCGCATGCACGCCGCGCTCGAAGTCCAGAAGGTCCGCATAGCGGTACAGGTGGTCGAAGTCCTCCAAAAGCGCAAAATCGAGCTGATGCTTGACATAGCTGTTCTTCTCGCGCTGCGCAAGGATCGCCGTAAGGTCGACGGCGAGCTGTTCGTAGCCGATGGTGTGTTCAAGAATGGTCTCGTTGCGCGGTTTCAAGCATGCAATGCGCTTTTGCTGCTGCTGTTCGCCGCGGCGGATGAGCGCCATGCCCCGCCGCACCTCGTTGTTCGCGCAGTGGCGCGACCAGCGCGCCGTGTTCCAGATCGCCTCGAACTCGGTGCCGTTCATCAGGATCATTCGCACCCGCGTATACGGGTCGACCGTCTCCTTATCGTACGGCTTTACGTTGATGCTCTTCCAGTTCTTGTACGTTTTGTTGATGTCTTTTGCTTTTTCCTCGAAAGGATTCATGGCTGTACCTCCTGCGGTTGTTGAAATTATTATTCGCTTTCCGCCCTTTTCCTATTCAAAATATTGCAAAAACACCGCATTTTTGGTACAATACATAGGTAAAACAACATTGCGAGGCATACCATGTTAGCCGTTATCGCCGCCATGCGCAACGAAGCGGAAACGCTCCTTTCGCAGGCGCATCCTCTGCGTGAATCTACCCTCTGCGGTAAGCCCGTCTTTGAAGGGAGCGCCTTCGGGACCCCGTTTGCGCTCATCCTTGCGGGCATCGGCAAAGCGAATGCCGCGGCGGCGGCGATGCTCGCCGTTTCCGCGATCAAAGCCGACGCGCTTTTAAACTTCGGGCTGGCGGGCGCCCTCTCTCCGCAGACGGAGATCGCAAGCATCTTCCGCATCACGCGCGCCGTACAGTACGACTTTGACCTGAGCGAAGTAAACGGCACGCCCGTCGGCACGCTCGACGAATACGATACGCCCTATGTGCCGCTTGCAGACGGCGAAAGCGCCTTCCCGAAAGGCACGCTCGCGACGGGCGATCGGTTCAGCGACTCCCTTGCAGACCTGCCTCTGCTGCACGCGCTCGGCGCGGACGTGCGCGACATGGAGGGCGCGGCGGTCGCGCATGTGGCTTCGTTTTCAGGAGTACCGCTGTACGCGTACAAAGCCGTTTCCGACAGGGTGGGCACGGGGAGCGTACATGAATACGAACAGCGGCGGGATCAGGCGCTACATGCGCTCGCCGCACAAATGCACATCTTTTTTGAGGAAGCAAGCAATGGAAAACGGGTTTAAGATCGCATCGTTTCAGAAAGATCATGACAGGCTGCAGCCGGGGTTCTATTTTTCGACGCTGCAAAAGGGCGTCGCCACGTTCGATCTGCGTTTCAAAAAGCCGAACGCGGGCGACTTTCTGGCGCAGGCGGCACTGCACAGCATCGAGCACATGCTCGCCACGGCGCTGCGCACAGGCCCCTTCGCTGCGCATATCCTCTATTTCGGGCCGATGGGCTGCCGTACGGGGTTCTACCTGCTGACCGAGGGCATGACCTGCCGCGAGGCGCTTGCCGCCGTGAACGGGGCGATCGCCGACGCGATGCAAATGGAGCGCGTACCGGGCGCGGAGAAGCGCGAATGCGGCAACTACCTGGAACACGACCTTGCGGGCGCAAAGGCGGAACTTGCCGCCTATTCCGCCCTGCTCGCCGCCTTGCCCGACGAGGCGGTCGCGCACGAGGAAGAGCGGCTTTCCGCAGAGGTGAACCAATGATAAACCTCGGCGGAGGCTGGGACGAGGCGCTTGCGCCGCTGTTCGCCAGCGAAAAATACAAAGCGATCCGCGAATTCCTGAAAAAGGAGTACGCCTACCACACGGTGTACCCCGACATGTACGATATCTACAACTGCTTCCGCTATACGCCGCTGAGCGAGGTGAAAGTCATCCTGCTCGGGCAGGACCCCTACCACAACGTCGGGCAGGCGCACGGGCTGTGCTTTTCGGTGCGGGAAGGCATCCCGCAGCCGCCCAGCCTTATCAACATCTTCAAGGAGCTGCACGACGACCTCGGCTGCCCCGTTCCGCAGTCGGGAGACCTGACCAAATGGGCAAAACAGGGCGTACTGCTGATGAACACGGCGCTGACCGTACGCGCGCACATGGCGAACTCGCACAAAGACTGCGGCTGGACGTGGTTCACCGACAGCGTAATCTCCCTTCTGAGCGAGCAAAAGGAGCACCTCGTGTTCCTCCTCTGGGGCGGGAACGCGCGGTCGAAAAAGCCGCTCATCGACAGATCGAAACACCTCATCCTCGAATGCGCGCACCCTTCGCCCCTCTCGGCATACAACGGGTTTTTCGGGTGCAGGCATTTTTCCAAAACGAACGACTATCTGGTACAGCACGGGCTCACCCCCATCGATTGGGATCTGAGCAAAGACTGAGCGAAGGAGACATACGGCTATGAAATACATCATCGTACTCGGCGACGGTATGGCGGACTACAAACTGCCCGCCCTCGGGGATAAAACGCCCCTGCAATGCGCGGACAAGCCCGCCATCGACGCACTCGCGAAAAAGGCGGAGATCGGGCTGTGCCGCACGGTGCCGCAGGGCTTCAAACCCGGCAGCGACGTTGCAAACCTCTCCGTGATGGGCTATGACCCGCACGACTGCTATACGGGCAGGTCGCCGCTGGAGGCCGTCTCCATCGGCATCGCACTCAAAGACACGGACGTGACCCTGCGCTGCAACCTCGTCACCCTCTCGGACGAAGAGGCGTATGAGGAAAAGACCATGCTCGATTACAGCGCGGGAGAGATCTCCACCTCCGAAGCGCGGGAGCTGGTCGCAGCCCTCAAACAAGAGTTCGACAACGCCGATTTCACCCTGTACGCGGGCGTGAGCTACCGCCACTGCCTTGTGGCGGCGAACGGGAAAACGGGGCACGACCTGACGCCCCCGCACGATATTTCGGGCAAGCCCGTCCGCGAACACCTGCCCAAAGGTCCCTGCGCGGCGCAGTACCTTGCCATGATGAAACGCTCGGCGGAAATCCTCAAAGACCACCCCGTCAACCGCGCGCGCGTGGCAGCGGGCAAGAACCCCGCAAACTCCGTCTGGTTCTGGGGCGAAGGCACGAAGCCGCAGCTTGAAAACTTTGAAAAAAAATTCGGCGTAAAGGGCGGCGTCATCTCCGCGGTCGATCTCGTCAAAGGCATCGGCATCCTCGCCGGAATGCGCATCATCGACGTTGCGGGCGCGACGGGCAACTATGATACGAACTTTGCGGGCAAGGCACAGGCGGCGCTCGACGCGCTCAACAGCGGACTGGACCTCGTGTACATCCACATGGAGGCGCCCGACGAATGCGGGCACCAGGGCGACGCGGCGCACAAGATCTATTCCATCGAACAGATCAGCGAAAAGGTCGTGCGCCCCATCTGCGAAACGCTGCGCGCGGCGGGCGAGCCTTTCCGCATGCTCGTCTGCCCCGACCACCCCACGCCCATTGCCATCCGTACGCACACCGCCGACCCCATCCCCTATCTTTTGTATGACAGCACGAGCGAACGGGGCAGCGGCGCCGAAGCGTACGACGAGGACGAGGCGGCGAAGACGGGTATCTTCCTTGATGCAGGCACGCAGCTCATGCAGAAGCTGCTCGCAAAATAATCAGGTTTCCGCAAGGTGCGGCGCTGTGCAAAGCGGAGCGCCGCACTCGCAAAAATCTGCCGCAAAAACGACAAAAACGCTTGCTTTTTCGGCGCGGCTGTTGTATAATAATATGGCAACTTGTGATTGCGGGAGTCGCCTAATGGTATGGCGTCAGCTTCCCAAGCTGATTCCCGCGGGTTCGATTCCCGTCTCCCGCTCCAAAAAAACAGTTCCGAATGTATATGTTTCGGAGCTGTTTTTCTTTCCTCCTCCCCCCCCCGATACGGCATTTGCCTTCGGGCTTTTTATTTTACAAGCCGCCCGCGCACACAGCGCGGGCGGCTTGCATGAAAAAGGCGCGCTCCGCAAAACGGAGCGCGCCTTGTTTTTTATTGTCTGTTTGTTATGCGCCGATGCTCGTCAGATCGCTGTAACGGTCTTCATAATACGTGACGCAGTTCTCTTCCAGCGCGGTGAGCAGTTCGTTCTGCTTTTCGCTGGTGTACGAAGAGGTGACGGAGGACTTCATCGACTGGTAGAAGTAGTACGAGAACGTCCCCTCGGTGTTACGGTCGCCATATACAAAGCCGTCTTCATACACGAGCCCGCCGTCATAGGTGAAGGTCACATAGATGATGTGCCAGCCGTAGTCGGTGGCGACCACGCAATATGCGCCCCTGCCGTAGTCGCTGCTTTCATTCAGGATCAGCTTCTGCGCGGCGTACTCAAATTCCGCCACATAGCCGCTGTTCTCCTCCTTCGTTTCTACAGAATAGCCGAAGTAGGTGTTCAGCCCCGCCGTGTCCGTCGTGTACGCGAACATCAGCTCGTTCACCGCCGAAAGCGCCTTATACGAAACATTGTCCTTCACAAGGTAATTTGCGGAGTTGCTGCCGCTCCCCAGATCCACCTTGCCTTCATAGTAGATCGCAAACTCGTAATTTTTGTTTTTGATCTCGCCTGCCGAAACGGAGGGCGAATAAAAACTGTCGGACGCCGCTTTGATCGTGCTCGTCACGGAAGCCCCGGAATTGCCGCCGTTGACGACAAAGTCGATATACCCTTCAAACTCGGCGATAAAGGCGTCGATATCCAGCTCGTTGGGCGTGAGCTTGTACGTCTTGTCCGTCTCGTTATATTCTACCGTGCCGTTGTACGGGTACAGCCCTGCGTAACGGTCGATGCCGCTCTCCGATTTGGTCAGGCTGTCCTCGAAGAAGAGATAGGCGTCCTCCCCTTCCTGATAGCCGTAATATTCAGTGTACCCCGCATCCGCCGCCTTAAAGCTGTAATCTTCGGCGCCGTTGAACCAGCTTTCGCGCTGGTCGGTCGCCGTGATATGCTTGTAGAGCGCCGCGCGCGCCGTATAGTATTCCGCCGATTCGGTCCCGTACTGCGCCTGCAATTCAGAGAGAGCGTACTCCTGATTGGTGTTGAACGGCAGCAGGATGTTGTAAACGAACCCGTACGTCTTGTTTTCGGGAGAATAGACGATAAACGAGGTATCCGAAACGCTGTCCATCGTGGTCGTGAAGCCCGAAGCGGAACTGACCTGCTGAGATGCTACCAATTCGTCGTAAGCGTCCGTAAGAAGCCTGTCTTCGATCTCGTTGGACATCGTGAGGCTGACCGTGGACATGAATTTTGTGATGACGAGCTGTTCCAGCTGCGTTTTCAGTTCCACGTCGTAATAGGAAAGCAATGTAGGATCGTCCAACGCCTCGCCGTCCTCGATGAGGTTGTTGGCGCGCAGGCTGCTGATAAAGCGCGCATACGCCGTGCGGCGCGTGGAGCGGGTGGACCCGTCAAGCGTTTCATAAGCGCCGCAGGTTTCCGCTTCGTTCAGCCCCGTATACACCCCGTAGTCAAGAGAGGAAACATTCTCGCCCTGCACCGGATAATAATAATCCGCAAGCGTGTTCATGCCCGTCGGCGTCGTGCGGTCATCGCTCGTTTCGTCCGTCGAATCGTCATTGATGAGCGTCTGTTCATATGAATCGATGGCGCTGTTGATCGAGCTCTGCACGAGATAATGCGCGTAGGTGATCTCCGCGTCCGTCAGGAAGTAGGAATACCCCGCGATGGCGGCCTCGTCCCCTTCTTTCCCTTCGATCGCCGAGAGATAGTCGGTGACGCTGAGAGAGCCGTCCATATGATAGCCGTCGCCGGTGTCATCCTGTACATACCCCGCCTTTGTCGCGCTCATTTCAAAGCCGTCGATGTAATCGCTGTCAACATAGAGCGTCCCGACGCTCAGGTAATAGAGCGTTGCGAACTGCGAGATGATCTTGCGGTCGGCGAGGGCTGTGATGAGCAGCTCGAACGTCTGCCCGTAGGTGTAGCCCGAATTGACGTAGTTGCTGCCGTAACTCAGGAAGTAAGTAACGAGGTCGCGCTTATAGATCTCATCGGTGGAGACCAGCGCGGTCAGGTTGTTCTTCACGTCTTCGGAAAGGGCGTTACCGTCGCCGAGAGCGGCGAACGCCGCATCCAGGTCATCCGTGTTTTCCGCCACATTGACTTCCGCCACGACCTGCGCCATATCGCGCTCGTTGTTCGGGGTCACAAGGTCACAGCCTGCGAACGCGCCGAACGAAAAGGCGACCAGGAGCAACGCGCTTATAATGAGTATGAGTTTTTTCTTCATAGATTCTCCGCGTTCCTTTTAGAATAGCACATAGTTTATTATACCCTATCCGACGGGGAAAAGCAATCGTATTTTCATGAAAAACATGTTAAAATACTGAAATTTTCCGCAAGATTCAGCCCGCGCGCATATTTTCCGCCGTGCGGAGGAATTTGGTCATCTCCAGCATGACGGCGCGCGCGTCCTTTCCCGCGCCGAACGCGAGCGAAGGGGTGCGGCTCATCTCCAGCCGCACGGCGGGGAACCTGTCGAGCGCCGCCGCGAGGCGCTTATCCGCCAGGGCGTTGACGGAGGGCAGCTCGATCTCCCCGCCCTTTGCGCTCACGGCGATCCTGCGCACGTTGAACTTCGCAGCGAACGCTTTGAGTACGGCGATAACGAGCAGGTTCAGCACTTCCTGCGGGAGTTTGCCGTACGTCTCTTCCAGCGAATTGCACACGCGCTTGTAGTCGTCGACGGAGCGGATCTCGGCGATCTGCTTGTAGCAGTCCAGCCGCGACGCGCTCGCCTCGATGTACGAATCGGGGATGTACGCGTCCGCGCGGATGTCGAGTTCGGCGACCGTCTGTTCCTCGCCCGTCAGCTCCTCTTTGAGGAGTTTGGAATACAGCTCGTAGCCGACCCTGTCCATATGCCCGTGCTGCTGCCGCCCGAGCACGTTGCCCGCGCCGCGGATCTCCAGATCGCGCGCGGCGATCTTGAACCCCGAGCCGAGCTCCGTAAACTCCATGATCGCTTTCAGGCGTTCGACCGCCGTCTGCGTCATCACCTTTTCGGGCTTATACGTAAAGTACGCATGCGCGAGCACCGAGCCGCGCCCCACCCTGCCGCGCAGCTGGTACAGCTGCGAA
>ERZ1643247.95-NODE-95-length-124747-cov-8.862365_pt1 | contig 124747 bp, 123 predicted proteins | sample MGYA00579264_ERZ1643247 | MGnify/ENA primary metagenome ERZ1643247 (study PRJEB29033, sample SAMEA4952262) | chicken gut metagenome | biome: Broiler Chicken; feature: Gastrointestinal Tract; material: Caecum | place: Ireland | collected 2018 | study: Broiler... | reverse complement strand
AAAATCGCTATGCCACAGCCTTGGCAGGCCATCGCGCAGCGATTTTGTTCAATTAAAATTTAGTTTAAATAAAAGTCTATCTCATTTGCTATACCAATTGCAATTTTATTTTGATATTTATTGGAAGGTAATTACCTACTTACAGGAAGAAGCTGTCTATATCTTCATCCTCTGACATAGTCACCGTCTTTTCGTGTTATTCTCATACACGTATTTGCCAAACGCAAGTTCGATGAACACGCGTTTCTTTTGTTTCTTGGAAAGATCGGTATTTCTTATAAAACAAAAATAAAAAACTATTTTCTTTTTAAAATTTCCTGAATAGATGATCTAATTTGATTAATTCCTGCTTTTTGGCTGAAGAGCAAAAAAAGAATAACGAGTGTAATATATATAAGAATACCGCTTATTATCCCAATTAATAATGACAACACATTTACGCCAAAATATTCCACGATCTTTCTTACGCACACAAACATAAAAAATCCAAATGCAATAAAGGGAATGCTCTCAAACAAATATTGTCTTACAGGTAATTGTTTTCTCACAAAAAATGTTTGCATGAACGCAACAGTAAATTCAGCGCAAATAGTTCCAATAACCGCGCCTAATGCAGCTAGATGCGGAATAAGACATAAATTCATTAATAAATTTATTCCAGCTCCGGCCAAAATAGAAATAATATATTCTCGATCCTTATTTCTTGGAATTAAATATTGTGTTCTAATCACATTAGCCCAGGAACAAAAAACTATTTTAGGGGCTAACCACGCCATCAAAGTCGCACACGGCAAAAAATTCTTTCCAAAATACACAGGAGCAAAAACATTAGAAATTCCAGCAACACCAAACGCCATTGGACAGCTAACCAACATCACAAAGAGAATCGACTTTTCAATTTCTGCTTTACATTGTTCCTCTTTTTTTCTTGCGATAAGATTGGCCGCATGTGGCATCATTACATTTCCCAATGCAGTAATAAATCCTAACGGGATCGTAATAATAGATTCTGCATTATTGTAATATCCTACATCAGTCGTTGTACACATATACCCCAGCATTACTTTGTCCATTACATTGTAAATGCTAATAGATATTACAGGGATAAACAATACTATTTCCGGCTTAATGTGTGGTAACAACTCAAATAATTTAGGTTTATAAAATCCTATATATCTTTTGGCAAATACCCAAAGAGAAGCATTGGTTAAAACGACACTGCCACACACTAATAGAGAGTAAATCCATAAATCACTTTTACTTTTTACAAAAATAAAAATACAAATAGTATTAAGTATTTTAAGAACTGCATTTCTGATAACTGTTATTTTAAACTCCTCAAGGCCAAAGAAAAACCAGGATATTTCTATTGCGCTTGAAAAGACATAGATACCATTGATGAATGCAATAATACGATATTGCTGAAAAAATATAAAAACAAATAAAAAATATAACAAAGTCATGACTCCAGCTCTCATCAACTGAAAGTCATAGATTGTCCAAAAAGTCTTTGTCAATTCCCTTTTGTTATCTCTAACTCTTGCGATACTTCTGTTTCCGTAATTTGCCACTCCTAACATAGCAAAAATATAAAAATAATTTGCTATTGAGTAGCAATATGTCTGCGTGCCGAGCATTTCTGCTCCCAAAACTCTAGATATATAGGGCGAGGTAATAAGCGGCATGCATATTGTCAGAAGTTGAAATGCAACACTATACAAATAATTTTTTTTAACAGACGGCAATTTTTAAATCCTCCCACTACACACACTAATCTTATGGCTTAACGACTAATCCGGATTTCACATTTTTAAAAGAGAAGACTATTGCCATAAACAATATAAATTTTCCTTCAGAAAAAATGCTTCCTGATATAAAGTATCGAATAAATAATGTTCCTGTAAAACAAATCAGTATTACTTTATTCTTTTCACATTGACGAATATATTGAATAATTATATTCCATATAATCCATACAATAAAAAGACCTCCGATTATCCAGCCAAGAGATAATAATATTTCTAATATAAAATTATGAGAATACATTCCACTTGGTAAAAATAGGCGATCAAAAAATAGGCCATTTATATTCAGTCCCATCCTTTTAATCTCATCTAAACACATTTGAGTAATTACATCTCTTGCATCACTTTCACTTATTAATCCCATATTTATTCTTCGAAGAATATATGATGTTTCTGCCAAATCCAGTTGAAGGAAATAGTCAATCGCAATTTTACTTCCTAAAATAACTACTCCAATAACAATGCATGCTTTGAAAATTTTTAATAAAAAAGTTTTTCTATTACAATTACCAAAACAATTTAACTTTAAGTAAATTATTATAATAACTAAAACGATAGATACAAGTGCTCCTCTACATCCATAAACAAGTGCTTGTATAAATATAATTGGAAGCATTATTTTTTGAAAATTATTATTAAAGTATATTGCTGCGACCACAACTATTCCCCAAATTGGTAATAACGCATATGAATAGTCCATATATTCTGTTTGGTCATTTAAAAATATTTTTGTAAATAAAGAAATCAAAATAATACCATCTGATAACAGCAAATATTTCTTTTCAGTAAACAAATTATCCCAAGCGTCTATCCTTGCAATCAAAAAAACTGACAGTGGAATATAATAAATATAGATTATCCACATACCGAATGATAAAAAATAATGTTTTGCTAAAGGGTACGAAAACAGATACAATAATATGTATGTGAGATAAATTAATCCTAACCACAAAAAATTTTTCTTTTTTATAGGATTTAAAATAGTAATTATGATTCCATATAACCAAATCATAAAAGTTAAAATCAAGCCATTCTCATCAATATTTATATGTAAAAAGGCACTTACTGCATTTAATACATTCTGAAGAGGGACGGCAAACAACATAAGAAAAGCACAATTTAATCTACTATCATTTGATTTATTTAACCTAATAACCATAATATATCTTACTCCCAGTCAAATTTAACAAATTTCCCCATTCCTTCTTTTTGTTAAATATTTCTTTCTCCCCTTAAACATAATTACCAACGCTTTTCTAAAACTAATTCTTTCATATATATTTCTATGTCTAATTGCAAACTGTAATATAAGCAGTCGGGCATATTTAGGGTTCATTGCAGTAAATGAAGCTCCTTTTCCCAAAAAATAACTTTCATTATGTCCATGAAACCAACTGGATTTACCTATATGTAAATATGCTATACGAACTGGTACATAATACACGTTGAGACCGCTTAATAGACATTGATTTACAAATACGTTTTCCTCACCACAAGAAAATTCAGTTCCGGCTCCGACCAGTTCATCAAACATAATATTATTTTCAATAATATTTTTTCTGCGAATTGCCACCTCAACAGATGAAATTTTCATGGCGGATAAAAAACCAAGCCTTTTTCTTTTTGAAGAATAAATTTTAAATGGTTGTTCAATTCCATCTACCTGAAATCGGATAATTGATGCATCAGAATATCTTTTAAACTCATTTTCTATTATCGCAATTCCTGCCGGATCAAGTTCTTCATCATCATCAACCAGAAGGCAAAAATCTGCTGTTGCTTTTTTTAATGCCAGATTTCTGCTCCTGCTCAGCCCTCTATCAGTTGTATTAATCCATAATATATTGTATCCCTTCTTATTAAACCTAGTTTCTGAAGTACAGTTGCATTGATTAATTACAACAGCATCCGCACAAATATTTATTTTCTCTAGTAAACTATAATCTACCTGGTTCATCGTTGATATTAACAGTTGTAAACTCATACACATTACTCAGAAATTGAAATCAATCTCTGTACTCCTTATTCAAATCATTTATTTTCTTAATTTTGATAATTTGTTTTCTCCTGCACTTTTATTATCCGAAAACTTTTTATGAACATTATATTGCTTTAATAATAAATTTATTGTCAATACTGGATTTGCCTTCATACAACTCCATAATATCTTTAATGAGTTCAGATATTCTTCTTGTTTTAAATAACTTTTAAAAACCTGGATATAATTATGAACAAATACTTTTTTTTTGTAACCATGTTCTAGATTTTCAAAGTTCCGTATTTTATATGAAAATTGAGCAAGAAATTTTTCCTTTAGTTTTTTCAACTTTTCACCATCAGGAATATTATCTATGTCTGATCTTTCACGTACATATAAAACTTTATCAACCTTTCCCATTTGAAAGTTGTCATAATATCTCAACAATAACTCATAATCCTGATGCCGATAGTAAGAGTCATCAAATCCATGTAACTGTTTAAGCGCCTCTCTCCTAAACATAATTCCGCTTGTTTGTGGAGTAGGCAAACCTAATAATATATCATATGAAAAATCTGTTTTATCAGGCAGTTGTATATCTATTCCATTTTTAATATAATCACAATAACACGCACTCATATCTTTATGGCTGAGAAGATATTCAACTTGCAGCCTGATTTTATCAGGCAGAAAATCATCATCATCATCTAAAAAGCAGACAAATTCGCCACTTGTATTCATAAAACCTGTATTTCGCGCTGCAGAACCATTCTTATTCCTATCATGACAAATATACTGAATATTTTTCACTTGATCAAATTTTTTCATTGCATCTTCAGTTCTCTGTCTCCATACACTTTCCGGATCATTATCATCTACAACTGTTATCCTTATATTCTGATAACTTTGATTCCGAATGGATTCAATTGCTTTATCAAGCATTTCCGGTCTCTTATATGTTGGAATAATCACATCAACAATCTCATTCATCAATGATCCTCCCAGGTACTACCTTAAATTATCTGCAGTTTCAGTCAAAAATGTTTTTTCAATAATATCTATAATTTTTCGATATGTATTATTTCTGTCAAAAAATTCCTCGCCTATTTTTCGAGAATTCTGCGCCATTTGTTTTCTCAAATCTGAATCTAATACCAGCTTTTCTAATGCCTTGGCAATTTCCGTAGAGTTTTCACATTCGCAGTTTATACCGGCCTGATATTGTGTTAATAAATTTCTGTATTCTTCACATTCCTGTGTATTTATAACCGGTAAGTCCGCCATCGCATAGTCGCCTACCTTATTAATAATACTTCCAGCTGAACCTCTATGTATTGGATTAACCGCAATATCACAATGTGATAGAAACCATACCATATCTGGATATGGCATTCGCCCTGTAAACAATACCGGTAATCCGCACGCTTCCTTTTCAAACTGCTCTCTTTTAAGTCCATCTCCTATTACTACAAACTGAACTTTATTTAAAATATCAGAAGCTAGTTTACGCATAGCTTCAAATACTGTTGACAAATCATAACTATATGCCAGAGATCCTACATAACCTATTCGAATTTTACCATCATTCGCCTCAAAGTCTGATTTCAACTCCTGATATATGCTTTTATTGCTTAATGTTTCACGATATTTATCGAACTTTTCCTTTTCTGTGCCCAGATAAACAACTGTTGCTTTTGCTCTGCTGTTCACTTTTAAACCGCGATTCGCATATGTTTGTGATACAGCTACAATATGATCCGCATTAGAGTAAATCCGATTTGCCTGTCTTTCCATTGGAGCGAAAATCAGATCACTGATAACGGGAATACTAAATACCATCTTAAATGCTTCCGGCCATAAATCCTGGATATCAACAATAAAAGGAATCTTATTTATCTTTGCGTAGTGCATTGCAGCATCTGCGAAATCCAGGGATGGAACGGCACAATAAATTAAGTCTGGTTTTTTTCTTGCAGATAAATATTTCCTTAAGTTTTTTCCCAGTATTCTATGACTTCTTAACCGTTGTATGTCAACATTTTTTTTATAACCCGGTTCAAATATCAAAGTAATCTTACAGGACCCATATGTAATTGTAGAATCTTTCTGCTTTTTTGTTCCGTGATCAAAACTACTTGTAATAATCTCAACATCATTATCGCCTAAAAGCATTTTTGCAAGATACGGAAAACGTCCATTATATTTTCCTGAAAAATCACTGCTGAAGTTTGCTACAATAACAACGTCCATAATATTTTCCTTTCTAATATTTGAAAAATCATATAAGCCAAAACTAAAATTTTATTACAGTTTCCTGTATTTATAATCTCATAATATTCATATTATTCACAAACATCACTTTCTCTTTTTCCTCTGTATGCCGGGAAAAAATCCATGTCTGTTTCGCTTCCGGTTATCCTGCAAAGCTCTATATACAACTTTTTATTCCATATTTTTTTGCCTAAATAAAAATCAAACTCTGTATTTTTCCCAAATTTTTTCTTAAAAAGATACAAAGGATTATCTTCACTTTTATCAGTTCCTCCACCATAATGGATATACTCTATTCCATTATTCTTTGCCCATTCTGCTGTTGCATATTTTATAATGTAAGCTGGTGACAAATGCAGGTACTCTGATAATGTTCCAGACAAGTGCGCCGCTATTATTTTTCCATAAAAAAAATAGAGTCCCGCAGCAATTGTTTTTCCTTCCCAATAAGCTTCTACTAATAAAATATTTTTTCCATAATACCTGAGACAATCACTGAAGTAATCGTCATCAAAATAATAGTAATCCGATGCTTCATTCCGATTCATTGTAGATCTGTATATTTTCTTAAATTCTTCCAGGGAATCCGGATTTGCCTTTACAGAATAGGTAATTCCCTTTTTAAGGGCCTGCCGAATACTTTTTCTCGCGCTTTTACTGAATTCTTCTTCTATAGTGTAACTTTTCAAATCTGTTCCCACTGTATGTCGATCAAAAACAGTATTATAAATATCAGCAAAATCCTTGGCATTTTCTATAACAGGATGAAAACGCACAAATTCACTGACTATATTATTTCTTTTACAATATTTCGAAAATTCATTGTAAAACTCCTGCACTAATTGTTCTTTATTACCATCACAATTCAATATCAAAGGGCCTCCATAACCATATGGCGTAATCAAATCATACAGGATATCGTCATTTACACGTACCGGAATCTCCCTTTTTATAAACTGATGCAGTATTTCACCATGTTCATTTTTGAAATGGAACACCTGCGCTACTCCGTGTTCCATTTTTTCATAAAGTTTTCCATAATTTCTATCAAAATATATATCTGGTAAATCTTTCATAAGATTACTCCTGTTCTTTGTTTTGCCCGAGTCCTTCGGTAACAGTAACAACTTTCAATACTATTTTTCATTTTTGTATTTTCCCTGTTCAGGGAACAAAATGTTTATTAAAAATTTCTGCCAAAACATTTATCTGCATCTCCATATCTTCAATAGAATATCTTTGATCGCAAATCAAGGACAGTTCCTGCTCATATAATATATTTTCTTTATACGGATAATTTTTGTTTATTGGCCAGTGTGAAGGACAATAGATATCTCTTTTTATAAGTTCATTTTTAATAACATTTCTGTGCTTTTTTATTTTTACCGGCACAAATAACGGGCAATCCTCTGTTTTTAAATCCTCAAACATCAGCTCTATATTAGAATTATTTAAACTCTTAATGCTATCTATTAGATATTTGGCATTTAACCGACGCTTTTGTATCAAATCTCTGGAATTACAATTTAGTAATCGCTCCTTTTCACTATCGCATGCGCTGTAATACTGATAGTCATTCAACATAGCATTTGCCTGAAAATACAAACGTAAATATTCGTCTTTACTTCCTTCTCCGGTATGTATATATTGCCGTTTCTTGTTTGCAGCGATTCTCCATGTATCCACATATATCGGATATTTCTTTTGATAATCAGGAGTTACAAAATCTTTTTTGCTGTAAACGGCTGCGCACAGACAATCAAACCATTTACGATAACTTACTATGATATAATCTGTCAACTCATATAATTTTGATTTGGAAAAGGCTGTCTGCGTAGCATCCACAATGATAGTTTTTCCCATATCTCTACATTGACTGGCGAAATTTACAGTTTCCTCTCTTAAAAATCCAAAATAATCCATTATCAGCACAGCTGACGATTTACAAATCGACTGGATTTTTCCCATATTGCCTGATTCGTAAAAAGATATAGTAAATTTCTCGTCATAAAATGGCTGAACCATAGTTCCACACAAATAGTCAGGCAGGGCAATCGAGCAGATATGCTTATTTTTCAATTCTAACGCGACTAAATGCAGCGCAGTTCTTCCAGAAAGCACAAATCTTCTGTTCATTCCAGTCAGATCAAAGTACTCATTTACACCTGAGTTATAAGATTTTTCCGAAAATTCACTTCCCAGTTCCTTATTTGACATTATTCATATCACCGCTTTTATAACGCCTTTCTAAACTGAAGACGTTCTATTTCGTACCCTTTTCTCAAATAAAGTTTTATTGCTTTTTCATTATGGCCTTCGGCATGCAGATATATTGCAGGCAAAGATCTTTCCCGCCCCTCATTTTCAATGCACTGTAAAAACTGACTCCCTATACCATGGCTCCTGTACTCATCTAAAACATGCATTTCGTTAAAATAAATGCGTTCTTCCTGTCTGAATGGATAGACATACGCCCAGGCATAACCGATTATCTTATCCTCATCAAATGCTCCGTACGTGACTGCCTTTCCCTCTTCCAGATAACTGATCATCCCTTCTATTTTTTCTTTCGCTTTTTCCATCGTAAATCCATATTCGCAGCTGCCCACAATGGAATTGTTATAATAGAATACACTTAATTCCTCAAAATACTTTCTGCAGGTTTCCGCATCTAATTTTCTGATCTTATACATGGCAATCCCCTTCACTGCACAATAGCATAAATATATTTTTCGATATTTCTGATAAAGAATGACTGTTCTTCACATGTTCCGAATTTCAGGTCTGCATAGGCAACAACATTGGAGGCATTTTCACCTTTTTCAATAAAATCATTGTATTTGTATAATTCCTGAGTCCACTGAACATAATCGCTGATCTCCTGATCGATATACAGTCCCTTATAGGAGCCCTTCTGTTTTGCAAAAACTGTTTGCAATGTTATAAATTCATTCTTGCGCTTATAGCCTTTTAGCGAGTTATAATATGATAAATCATTTACAGAAGCACTCACTAAAAGCTTATACATATCAATTCCCGTATGTTCCTGGATCAGTTTGGGAATAAAATTTCCTCCCTGTCTTGGATTTATCTCTATTACAAATACCTGATCTTCTGTAAAATAAGACTCCACATTATAGATTCCATGTGTGATATTTGCCTGTTTCAAAATTTTTTCAACTGTATTTTTTAATTTGTATAAATTGTCTTCTGATATTCGTGCCGGAAAATTATATGTCATTGGGAGCATTGGCGTTTCAGCAGCTCTGCCTGTAGACATAATGCCGTCCCACAGGATTTCATTTCCCAGCACAAAAATATCTGCCTCATTTACAATCAGTGAATCCATTTTCACAAATTCTTCTGCTGCCACTCTGTTATTCCGTGAAAATTCCCTGCATTTTTCAAATGCTTCCAGTATTTTTTCTCTGTCAAAGTTATCCAGTCGGGTAGTTCCTCTGCTTCCTGAACTCTCTGCAGGCTTTATAATAACCGGGAAACTCATTTCCCCCACCGCCTCCAGAAGTTCCTCTGGTGTTTCTGCCCCTCTATAGAAAGGCGCAAATACTCCTGCCTCTTTTTGCAAATTTCTGAACTTCTCTTTTGACAGCAGTTTCTGAATGCTGGAAGTGCTGTTTCCCGGCAGACGGAGGTTCTCCGAGACATATGCAACAGTCAGCATAGCCGGCTCCGAATTTGAGATAATACCGTCAATTTTTTCTTTCCTGGCCGCCTGCAGAACCAGCTCTTTATCCGTATAATTTATATGAATGAACTTATCGCAGAGCTGTTTCCCCTGAATATCTCCGCGTTCATCGCAAACCACAACATAATATCCCAGTTTTTCAGCAGCTTCTATCAAAGGTATCTGGTTTTTCCCGCCGCCTAAAATCATGATCTTCTTACACTTCACTGTTTCCGCCTCCGCTCTTCATCTAAAGCACCATGTACTTCTATTCTTTTCCCATTCTCTTCAACCCAGTATCTTCCGTCTGTTCCTTTTTTGGCTTTGGAAAGATCTGCTACATTTTTATGTGAAAATACTTTATAGATAGTCGCGAGAAAAATCTTTAAATCCATCACGAAACTGACATGGCTGACATAGTGAAGATCATATTCAAAAATATCCTCCCAGGAAAGAAAGCTGCGTCCGTTTACCTGCGCCAGCCCGGTTAATCCAGGTCTCACATTGTGCCTTTTCATCTCCTCGGATGTATAAAAAGAGTAATACCTTACAAGCAGCGGCCGCGGTCCGATAAAGCTCATCTCGCCTTTGAAAATATTAAAAAGTTCAGGCAGTTCATCTAAACTTGCAGCCCGGAGTAGCCTCCCGGTTTTTGTCATTCTCTGTTCGCTGGGCAGTAGATTCCCATTACTGTCCATTTCATTTGTCATTGTCCTGAACTTATACATCAGGAAGATTTTTCCATGTAAGCCTGTTCTTTCTTGTGTAAAAATAATTGGCCGGCCTAATTTTACACCAACTAAAACTGATACTATTATAAAAACCGGTATCAAACAAACGATAGCCATTCCAGAAAAAACAACGTCAAATATACGTTTTATATACTTTGAATAAATATCACCTTTCATGCTAATTTCTTTTCTCCCGCATTGAACCGAACCACGTTCTGAATGGTTATTTAAAAACCAAAACGCTTACTCAAAACACCCTTTAATAATCTCGCAAATCTTATCCACCTGTTCCAGAGTCATCTTATTATCACTTGGCAAACACAGTCCTCTCCCAAAGATATCTGTTCCCACATCGGCCGCAGTCGCTTCATCAATATAAGCATTGCTTCTGCCTCGTCCATTTCCATCCCTTGTCACAAACCCGTTCATCCGGTAAATCGGCTGCATATGCATGGGCTTCCAAATCGGTCTGCCTTCCGCATTATACTTCGCAAGTGTCTCTAGGATTTCCGTTGGACAGCTCTTCCCCGGCTCACTAATATATATAGCCTCCTGTTCGCTCCTTACCTGACGGCACATCGCTTCCGGCTCAATCAGCAGGCAGCTCAGCCAGAAGTTCGGCTCGCTGTTTTCTTTATCATACGGGTTCATTGTTACCGGCAGATCCTTGAATCCTTCTTTATATCTCTCGTAGATTGCCTTCTTCTGAGCAATATGTTCTTCCAGATATGGGAACTGACCTCGGACGATTCCTGCGATGACATTACTCATCCGATAGTTATATCCCAGCTCTTCATGCTGGTACCAGGGTGCATTCTCCCTTGACTGCGTAGACCATTTTCTTACTTTCTCTGCTGCCTCTTTATCATCTGTCAGCAGCATTCCTCCTGACGATCCGGTGATGATCTTGTTCCCGTTAAAGCTTATGCAGCAGTAATCGCCAAAATTTCCAGTTTGTCTCCCTTTATATGTAGCACCAAAAGACTCTGCCGCATCTTCCACAATCAATGCACCGTGCTTATCAGCAAGCGCCCTGATCTCATCAATCTTTCCGGGAGTACCGTACAGATGTGCCGTAACTATAAGTCTAACTTCGGGATAGATTTCAAAAGCTTTCTCTAATGCAACCGGATCCATATTCCAAGAGTCATACTCTGTATCGATAAACACAGGTATACCGCCCTCATAAACAACAGGATTCACCGTGGCATCAAAAGTCATATCAGAACAGAACACCCGGTGACCGGCCAAGGCCCCCTTCCCCAAATCTATCTGACCGTACAGCCTCTCTCCTGCCAGCTTCATAGCGAGATGAAGAGAAGCAGTTCCGGAAGATAAAGCTACCGCGTATTTACAGCCGACTTTCTCCGCCGCCATACGTTCGACCTCATTGATATTTGCCCCTACTGTGGACATCCAGTTTGTTTCAAAGGCTTCTGTCATATATTTCAGTTCTTCTCCATGCATTGTAGGAGAAGAAAGCCAGACTTTTGATTCAAATGGTTTCAGGTTCTTGTCTTTATTAAACATAGTCCTTAGCTCCTCTAATTAATCTCTACGATACACATCACGTGTGTAAACCTTCTCAGCCACATCATCCAGACAGCTGTCATACCTGTTCGCAATAATCGCCTGACTAACTTTCTTAAACTCATCCAAGTCATTCACAACCTTACTACCGAAGAACGTACTCCCATCCTCCAGAGTCGGCTCGTAAATAACAACAACAGCGCCTTTGGCTTTAATCCGCTTCATAACCCCTTGAATACTGCTCTGGCGGAAGTTATCACTATTACTCTTCATGGTCAGACGATACACGCCAACAACTACTTCTTTCTCGCGATCCGCTACATAATCACTATCCTCGCTGTACGAGTAATAGCCGGCCTTACGAAGAACCTGGTCTGCAATAAAGTCCTTCCGTGTCCGGTTGCTCTCGACAATCGCTTCAATAAGATTTTCCGGCACATCTGCATAATTAGCCAAAAGCTGCTTCGTATCTTTCGGAAGGCAGTATCCTCCATAACCGAAACTCGGATTATTGTAATGACTGCCAATTCTCGGATCCAGGCATACACCGTTAATGATTGCCTGTGTGTCTAAGCCTTTCATCTCCGCATAGGTATCCAGTTCATTAAAGTAACTAACTCGCAGCGCCAGATATGTATTAGCAAAAAGCTTCACAGCTTCTGCCTCAGTGAATCCCATAAACAATGTATCGATATCTTCTTTAATTGCACCCTCTTGCAATAACCCTGCAAATTCGTGTGCAGCACTTACCAGTCTCTCATCATTCTCATCTGTTCCAACGATAATCCGGGATGGATATAGATTGTCATACAGCGCCTTAGATTCCCGTAAGAATTCCGGACTAAACAGAATATTCTTTGTGCCATACTTCTCACGCACAGATTTCGTATATCCAACCGGAATCGTAGATTTGATAACCATGATGGCATTCGGATTCGATTTAAGAACCAGCTCAATCACTGCTTCCACAGCAGATGTATCAAAGAAATTTTTATTGCTGTCATAATTGGTCGGAGCGGCGATGATCACAAACTCCGCGTCTTTATAAGCTGTAGCGCCATCCAATGTTGCTGTGAGGTTCAGCTCTTTCTCTGCTAAGTACTTTTCAATATAATCATCCTGAATCGGGGAGCGGCGATCGTTAATCATCTCTACCTTTTCCGGAACAATATCCACAGCCGTTACCTGATTATGCTGTGCTAAAAGAACAGCCAGTGACAATCCGACATATCCTGTTCCGGCAACAGCAATTTTTCTTTCACTCATCAGTACTATCTCCCATATAATTCAAATATTATCTATATTTACCGTCCCTTGTTGAGGAGCATAATCTAACATCTTTCGTAAATCGTCTTTTCAAAACACGCATATCATTTCTATCTATCATCTCGTCCAATGGGCTATTACATCTTTGATACAGTTACATTCTCGCTCAATGTACAATGTCTCTTTGAGACAGTCATGTATAACTCTTCCCAATAAAACCATTAACAAGCTGCACCGGCGGCCATGTCCCCGGCATTTCCGCCTGTAGATATCCATACCGCTTATGTTTTGTACATACCTCTTTTATGTACAATTTCATTGGTACTTCTATACAAAAACAGGGCTTCATGTTACTTTTTTAAGCCACCATTTTTGTCCACTCCTTACAATCCCATTTCCCTCATTTCCGTCTCCAAGACGTTATTTCCGTTTGCAGACAAAATAGACACATCACCAAAACAGCCAGTCTGTACTCCATTATAGGTAGCTGCAAACGATTCAGCCGCATCCTCCACAATTAAGGCATTATGCTGATCAGCAATTCTTCTTATTTCACTTATTTTCCCCGGCGTACCATATAAATGTGCCACTACAATCAATTTTACATCCGGATAAATTTCAAAAGCCTTTTCCAAAGCAAGAGGGTCCATATTCCAGGTATCATACTCCGTATCAATAAAAACGGCCTCTCCACCTTCATATGCCACAGGATTCACAGTAGCGTCAAAAGTCATGTCAGAACAAAATACTTTTTTCCCTTCTAGAACGCCATGACCAACTTTAGGCTGGCCATATAATTGTTCTCCGCAAAGTTTGACAGCTAGATGAAGTGCTGCTGTACCGGAAGAGAGAGCTACAACATATTTCCGCCCAACTTTTTCAGCAATCAGCCGTTCCACTTCATTTATATTTTCGCCCACTGTAGACACCCAATTCGTTCGAATCGCTTCATCTACCCACTTCTGCTCGTCTCCATGCATAGTTGGGGACGAAAGCCATACCTTATTTTTAAACGGCTCAATACCTTCAAATCTCGGATCTGCCAAATACCTTTCCTTTTCAATCATCTTTTCTGCTCCTATTTGTTATTAAATTTTGTTATTTTTCTATCATTCTGCCAGATCTGATCTCCTGGAAGGCGGATTCCAAACAGAATCGTTTCCTGTCTTCCAAAAAGTCCTACTTCTGCCAGTACATAGCGTTTTCTCAGACGTTTCCTGACAATCTGCCCGGAATATGGTTTGAGAATTCCACCGACCCGGATCAGATTTCCCTCGTCATCCGCTTCGACTTCCGATAGTCCCATTGGAACATCCAGCCGTTTTCCACAGACTTGTTGAAGAAAGTGCAGATCTTCCTCTTCAATCCGGACTGGACATTCTTTTCCTCCGACAGGCTGTGGGTATTCTCTCGATCTTTCCAGAACTTCTGCCAGTTCTCCCATCTGATCTGTTTTTACAAAAATAAATCCCGGAAACATCAGTTCCGTATCCAGAATCAGCTTTCCATCTGCCCGGAACAGTTTTTGCTTTTTCAATACGCTGCAGACATCCCACAGTGCAGGATCTACTGTCTGGCGTAACAGCTCTGCCGCTGCTTCTTCTTTTCCGGGTACAGTCCTGAGTGCATACCAGTTTTCCATGCTCCACACCTCTCAGCTTTTTGACGTAATCTCAAGACCGGTCCAGAATCCTTCATTCTGCCAGAGTTCTGACGGTCCTTCGATTTTTGCAAGACGCCGATGCCGGTCAATTTTCCTGATTCTTGCTTCGTTTCCAACAAGAGGGCCTTCTGTCACTATCGTCACACCGTCCCGGATAATGCCTCTGGACATGGGAACAAAATGATCCGCTCCACCAAGTCTGCGCAGAAATGCTTCTGTCTCTTCATCCACCGGAACTGCTTCCTGATCCCTTGGAACGCAGTCTGTTTCACTTTCCAGAAAGAACATGCCCGGAAACAGCGGTGCATGGAGAGAATGCCAGCTTCCCTCATACCGTTTCATCCGCTCAAAGGTAAACAGAAAGGCTTGTGCCCTGGCAGTGGAATCCTGCTGTTTCCAGTTCTGTACGGCCTCTGCTTCCTGTCCCTTTCCGCAATGCAGCATATACCAGATGGCTGCTTCCCCCTTTTCGTAAAGTTTTTTACTCTGTGAAATATTTTTTATTTCATTATAAATAGAGATAATATTTTCTTCTGTTACCCTCAATTATTATAGCACAATAAGTAAAAAAAGCAACGAGATTATCTACTGCGAAGGCAGAAAACAGTTGATTTTATCTGTCCACAATGCTGTCCTTTACAAATTTCAAACATAATAAAGATCTATTCCCCGTCAAAATCCTTGTCTGTCCAGTATTTGTTTCCCGTGATCAAACAAGAAATTCATGATTATTTTTCTATTTCCAAGTCTTTTCATTTCCCGTCAATAAAAAACGTCAGACAGAGTCTCCTCCAAAAAAACAGGCGGTGTCTCCATACGGCCTCTGCCCTTTCGCAGAGTAAAAAACTCTGTGAATTTTCCCATTAGAAAAGTACTGCTGTCCTGTAATGATATCTGATCATTCATGGACAGCAGTACTTTTCCTGTTTACAATTATCACTTTTCACTTCCATCTTTTTTTGGTTTCATCCCCCAGAATACAAGATTCATTGCCAGTACAATCAGAAGAACTGCAGATATAGATACCCAGAATCCCATATCCACTCCAAACAGACTGGTAGTTCCAAATAGTTTTATCCAGATTGTTGACCATTTCATTGTTCGCGCCCTCCTTATAATAATTCTCCATAATGCCTTACATATGCTTTTTTCAGACTGGTAGCCAGTGCCATATAAAGCAGAATACACGGGATCAGAAAAGCAAAATAGCTCAATGGCAGAGGTGCAAATCCAAGTATTGTGCCAAGCGGGGTAAACGGAATCAGGGTAAGCACGGTTATACCTGCACAAGTCAGGAGCGTCAAAGGTGCAGACGCATGGCTCTGCACAAAAGGCAGTTTTGGTGTGCGGATCATATGGATAACCAGTGTCTGGCTCCACATGGATTCTATGAACCATCCCGCCTGAAACATGGCTGTATACATGGACTGCAGCCGGATAAGTTCTTCCCCCTGAAAATGTGACGGCAGATCATTATAAAGAATGCCTCCCGAGACGAAGACCGGGCAGAACACAAAATACAGGAAAATGTAAGTTAGAAAATCAAAAACAGAACTTGTAGGACCAATCCAAATCATAAAGTTTCCAATGGACGATGCATCCCATCGCCTTGGTTCAAGCAGAAATTCTTCGTCAACATTGTCCCAGGGAATTGCCGTGCATGAAAGGTCGTAGATCAGATTCAGAAAAATCAGCTGTACACTCATCATTGGCAGAAACGGAAGCAATGCTGATGCCGCCAGTACTGAAAACATGTTCCCGAAATTGGAGGAAGCAGTCATTTTAATATATTTAAGCATGTTGGCATAGGTTTTCCTTCCTTCAATAATGCCTTCTTCCAATACCATCAGATCTTTTTCCAGAAGAATAATATCTGCGGATTCCTTTGCAACATCAACAGCGGTATCCACCGAAATTCCGATATCCGCCGCCTTCATTGCGGCTGCATCGTTGACGCCGTCTCCCATAAATCCTACCGTATGACCTTTTTCGCGCAGTACCCTGACTACCCTGACTTTCTGCTCCGGTGTCAGCTTTGCGAATACATCTGTGTATTCAGCCTCTTCCGCCAGTTTTTCATCAGTCATAGTTTCCAGATCTGTTCCTAAAAGCATTCCCCGGACTTTCAGTCCTACCTGTCTGCATATTGTGCGTGTTACTTTCTCGTTGTCACCTGTCAGTATTTTTGTGGCAACTCCGTACCGTTTTAGTGCCTGAATCGCTTCCATCGTAGACTCTTTCGGCGGATCCAGGAAGGCCAGATACCCCATCATGACCATATCGCATTCGTCCTGTGCCCCAAAAACTCCAACCGGAGACGGATTGCTTTTCTGAGAAACCACCAGAACACGAAATCCTTTTTCATTTAATCCATCTACCGTGTTTATTATTTTCTCCCTGATTTCTCCTGTCAGAGGCACTACTTCTCCGTCATATTCTGCATAAGCACAGATGGAAAGCATTTCTTCCACTGCTCCTTTAGTTACCATCTGTATTTTCCCGTTTTTGTCCTGTACCAGCGTAGATAACCTTCGTCTTGTAAAATCAAACGGGATTTCATCTACTTTAATATAGTTTTCAGACAAATCTGTCAGCTGCGGATTTTCTGCCTCTTCCTGCTCGGTTTTATGGATAATCGCCAGATCCATCAGATTTTTATACCCTGTCTGAAAATAACTGTTCAGATATGCGTGCCGCAATACGCGCATGTCTTCTTTTCCGCTGACATTCAGGTGATATTCCAGCACGACTTTATCCTGTGTCAGTGTTCCGGTTTTATCTGTACAAAGGATGTCCACAGCGCCGAAATTCTGAATCGAATTCAGGTTTTTAACAATGGTTTTCTTTTTGCTCATGGATACTGCTCCTTTGGCAAGACATGTCGTTACAATCATCGGAAGCATTTCCGGTGTCAGCCCGACTGCAATGGAAATCCCGAAAAGGAAAGCTTCCAGCCAGTCCCCTTTTGTAACTCCGTTAAAAATAAAGACAAGCGGAACCATAATGAGCATGAATCGGATCAAGACCCACGAAACTGCATTTACGCCTTTCGTAAAGCTTGTCTCGGCCGGCTCTTCAGCCATGGAAGCCGCCATGGATCCAAACAGCGTATGGTCCCCGGTACAGATCACAACCGCGGTTCCGCTTCCTGACACTACATTGCTTCCCATAAATGCTATATTACTGTACTCTGTGACTGCGGTTTCTCCAGCCTGAACCGCGGCTGCCAGCTTTTCAACCGGCTCACTTTCTCCGGTCAGTCCGGACTGGCTGACAAAAAGATCTTTTGCGTCAAGTATCCGGACATCTGCCGGAACCATGTCTCCTACTGATAAATGTACGATATCTCCCACTACAAGATCGTCCATCGGTATTTCTTCTGTTCCGTTTTCTTTTCGGGTCACCGTACAGGTAGTTGTAATCATTTCCAGAAGTTTTTCTGCTGCATTCCCGCTTCTTGATTCCTGTACAAACCGGAGTGTGCCTGATACAGCTACCATAACAAGAATGATAGCGACAGTAAGGCAGTCAAAATCCTCCGGAGTATGGCCAAGTATGGAAAAATACGGCAGTATCATGTCCGTCACCGTGGATACGGCCGCAAGACAGAGCAAAATTGCGGTAAACGGGTTGATGAATGCCCCGGCCATCCGTTTCAGCAATGATTTTTTCTTTTCATGAGTGACTTTATTTGTTCCATAGCGTGAACGGTTTTCCATGACCGTTTCCGGATCAAGCCCGCGCAGGCTTGTATTCAGTTCTTTCATAATAACTTTTACCGGGCTCTCCGCAGCTGTCCGGACAGTCAGTTTTCTTTCTTTGAGCATGTTTTTATCTCCTTCCTTTTCATTTGTTCAACGGCAGATACCTCCTTTCATTTTGAGTATAGAAAAAACGCAGAAAAAATCACATGGTTAAATCCTTGCGATTTTCTTGCGTTTACAGTAAGAAACACCCTTTCCGGCCGAATGATCTTCAGCCGTGAAAGGGTGTTTCTGCAGTTATATCCGGTCATTAAATTTATATCCGATTCCCCAGATGGTCAGAATATATTCCGGTGCATCCGGATTTGGCTCGATTTTTTTCCTCAGTTTCCTTATGAACGCCATGATGTTGCTGTCATCCAGCATATATTCTCCTTCCCACACTGCCTTGTAAATCTGCTCTTTTGTAAATATTTCTCCCCTGTTGCGGGCCAGAAACCAGAGAATATCAAATTCTTTCGGGGTAAGCGGGATTTCCGCCCCTTCCCGGATGACTTTCCGAAATCTTGGATCAATGGAGAGTGCGCCGCAGACGAGTAAATGGTTTGACTGTAAAACCGGTGTTTCTGTTTCATCCAGCTCCAGCATAAGAGAATCAACGGCACCATTTAGCAGATCCTCCAGTCCTTCCTGAAAATCCTGAGCTGCCATTCCTCCTTGCGAGGATATGCGTAACTTTTCATAAATCCATTTTGCAGTGGAGGAATCCAGACTGATTAAACCGATTTTCTTTTTCATTCTGCTTCCTCCTTTTAAAATAATTCTTTATATTTGCGGACATAAATCCCTTTGGCAACAGTTACAACAAAAAGATATAAAATCACAACCCCGACCAGAAAGCCAAAATAGGAAACCGGCATCGCCATCATTCCAATTATCTTTCCAAGCGGTGTGAAAGTTAAAACAGTAAAGAAGAGAATTCCAACTGTTGTAACGAACATCACCGGGCCGGAAGGCCTGCTCTGCAGCATCGGTATTCTTCTTGTCCGGAGCAGATGAAGAATCAGCACCTGAGTCCACATGGATTCCAGAAACCATCCGGTCTGGAAAAGCATAATAAACTGTGTCTGTGCCGCAGTTTCCGTAAGCTGCGCAAATTCTCCCCCGCACAGGGCCGGACAAAAAATGAAATACAGGAACAAAAATGTAATCACATCAAAGAAGGAACTGACCGGGCCGAAAAATTTCATAAATCGTCCCAGCGTCCGTCCTGACCATTCCAGTGGCCTGGAGCATGCATCCTGGTCGACGTGATCCCATGGAAGGACAAGGCACAGTGTATCATACAGCAGATTCAGCAAAAGGAGCTGTACAGATGTAATCGGCAGAAACGGAAGTACAACACTTGCAATTACTATTGAAAAAATATTTCCGAAATTGGATGAGGCTGTAATCCGTATGTATTTGGTCATATTGGAAAAGGCTTTTCTTCCTTCCAGTATCCCTTCCTCCAGCACGTTGAGATCCTTTTTCAGAAGAATGACATCCGCGCCTTCTTTTACCGCCTCTGCTGCCGTATCCACCGAAATTCCCACATCGGATTCCACCATGGCGGGCAGATCATTCATTCCATCTCCTAAATATCCTACTGTATGCCCGTTTGCCTGCAGTGTTTCAACAATCTCCGCTTTCTGTTTTGGAGACAGCTCCGCAAAAACCATTGTGTTCTCAATCTGCATGATCTGTTTTTCTTCACTCATAGCGTCCAGCTCTGCTCCGGTAAGTATCTGACTTGTGTCAATTCCCAGACGATGACAGACTGATGCCGCAACGCTTTTTTGATCTCCTGTTAATACACGGATTCCGACCTGAAGGGCTTTCAGCTTCCCGATCGCATCCGCCGCCGTCTTCTTCGGAGCATCAAAAAAGGCAAGATAGCCGATCAGTATCAGGTCTGTTTCATCTTCTTTTGTCAGATTATTCTTTTTCACAGGCTTGTAGGCTACTGCCAGAACTTTCATTCCGTCTTCGAGTATCTCATCTACAACCGCATGGACATCGGAACTATTTTCGGGTTTCTTTTCTCTTTTTTCTCCTTTATACTCCACATATCTGCAGCGGCTGCACACTTCTTCAATACTGCCTTTTACAATCAGGAGGTTGTTTTCTTCTCCGCCTACCAGAATACTTGCGATCTTCCGCTCATAGTCGAACGGAATCTCATCCAGTTTGCCTTTCTGCTCTGCAGCCCTGCCGAGTTGTTCACCAAGCCCCGGCATTTCTCTGTATTTCAAAACCGCCGTGTCAAGGTGATTCCGGACTCCTGTATGATAAAGGCTGTTCAGATAGGAAAGTTCCAGTACCCGTTCACTTTCATTCCCAAGGATATCCATATAGTATTCCAGCAAAATTACATCTCCCGTCAACGTTCCGGTTTTGTCGACGCAAAGTACGTCCATGCTGCCAAAGCCCTGCATGGCATTAATGTTTTTTACTACTGTCTGCTTTTTCCCCATAGAAGCACTCCCTTTTGCAAGGCAGGCATTAATAACCATGGGAAGCATTTCCGGGGTAAGACCTACTGCTACGGACAGGGCGAACAGAAATGCAGCCGCCCAGTTCCCTTTTGTAAGGCCGCATGCAACAAATACAATTGGAATGAGGACTCCCATAAACCGAAGCAGTACCCGGGCAATAGAAGCAGCTCCCTGGTCAAACTTGTTTTTCCGCTGCGATATCATTCCCGAAAAGCCGCCGTACACTGTATCCGGCCCGACAGCCAGCACAATCCCTTCTCCGGATCCGCCCATTACCGCCGAGCCCATCCATGCAATATTTTTATAATCGCTGTAAGTGCAGCTGTCCTGTATACTGATTTTCCCCGATGTTTTTTCCAGCACGGCACTTTCTCCTGTAATGACAGACTGTGAAAGAAACAAGTCTGCTGTTTTTGTGAGACGGATGTCTGCCGGAATCCGGTCTCCGGCGAAAATGCGTACCTGATCTCCAACTGTCAGCTCGGAGGATGAAAGTTCTGTCCATTTTCCTTCTCTAAGCACAGTCACGGTAGAATGCAGAAGGCTGACCAGGTGATCCGCCACCTTTTTTGATTTCATTTCCTGAATAAAACGTATCATTCCACTGACAACAAGCATGCAGAAAATAATCGGTGAAGCTGTCACATTGCGGCTGAAGCTTTCGACCTGCAGCATATCTGTAATAAACGATACTACTGCAAGTGCCAGCAGTACCGTTGTAAACGGATTGATAAACGCCCTGCGCAGGCGGTAGAATATCGTGTCGGACGCGCGGCCGGAAATCAGGTTGCTTCCGTACTTTTCTCTGCTTTTCTCTGCCTGCCTTTCCGTATAACCTGTGTCCTTGATGTTCAGATCACAATAAAGCACTTCTTTTTCCTGTTGTGCGTAATACATTACTCTTTTATGGATCGAACCGCCATGCTTCATCTTTTCACCTCCTGAGAATTTCTTCCATTATATCATGCAGGCCTGTCTATATGTATGTGGAAATCCTTGCTTTTTTCTTGCTTCTGTTTCACTCTTTTCTCAAAAAGAACTCCTTTCACGATCAGCCTTTCTCATGCCTCTCATGAAAGGAGTTCTTTTTATTCTACACTCTTCAGTGATTCCACCATATCGATCTTCTTCAGTTTATAATACATTACCCAGTTGACAAACAGGGAGAATGCCGTGGTGAACAGTGCGCTGTAGAGATAACTCTGCCATTTGACTACTCTTCCGAACATCACTGCATCTACCTCTACGGTTGTGATAACAAACCGGTGGAGCAATGCTCCAAGTACAATACCGACTACAATGCTGAACAATGTCAGCATGACATTTTCCCTGTAAACATAGGAACTGACTTCCATATCATAAAATCCAAGCACTTTCAGGGTTGCAAGCTCCCGCCTCCGTTCTGTGATATTGATGTTATTCAGATTATACAGTACTACAAAGGCAAGCAGTCCTGCTGAAACAATCAGTACCACAATAACCAGATCCAGGCTCTGTAACATGGTATTTAACTGATCCTCAATACTGTTCGTATAAGTAACGTTCATCACACCGTCATACTTTAACAACTCTTCTCCTGCCTGTGACAGTTCCTGTGCGGATGCGTCTTTCAGATCGAAAAGAATGCTGTTATACTCCGGTTCTTCTCCATACAATTCCTGATAAAGTTCCGGCGACATATAGACGTAATGCTGCATATAGTTTTCACAGACATCTGTGATAGTCACTTCTTTTTCTTCCCCGTCTGCACCGAGGTAAATGGTATCTCCACTGGAAACATCCAGTGTATTGGCCATTTTTTCTGTCAGAATAACACCTTCATCCTGAATATGGTAGACCTCTCCTGTCGTCCGGCTTCGGAAGTTCATAAAGTCTTCGATCGCGTCTTTGTCCTCCGGTACGCACAGGTAAACGTCCTCTGTGCTTCCGTCAATGGATACGGACACCGGTTCTCTGGTCATCTCCATCTCAATGTAACGGTCCATCTTATCCATTCCATCCATGGCATCCTGGATCTGCTGAATCTGATCCTCTGTCACACTGCTGCTCAGATAAATCATGCCATCATAGACCTGAATCTCCTGATACTGGATGGTTCCAATGCACATGATGGAATCCCGGATACCGAATCCGACTACCATCAGCGCCATACAGCCGCCGATTCCGGCGATTGTCATGAAAAACCGCTTCTTATAACGGAAGAGATTCCGGATTGCGGATTTCCATGTAAAGTTCAAATGTTTCCAGATCAAAGTCACTCGTTCCAGAAGAATCCGCTTTCCTTCTTTCGGAGAAGGCGGCCTCATCAGTTCCGCCGGCTGTGCCGCCAGTTCTTTATAACATGCATAGAACGTGGCAAGCAGCGTACATGCCAGTGCCGCTCCCGTCGCCATCAATGCGTAATCCCATTGGTACGGTGTCACAATGTGCGGAAGGTGGGTGTACATGATCTGATACGAATAAATGATAACAAACGGAAAGAGTTTTTCTCCGATCAGTACTCCGAATATACTGCCGCCCATCGTCGCAAGAAATGCGTACATCATGTATTTTCCTGCAATGGCTCCTTTTCCGTACCCAAGCGCTTTTAATGTACCGATCTGGGTTCGTTCTTCCTCCACCATCCTTGTCATAGTTGTCAGACTGATCAGAGCCGCCACAAGGAAGAAGAGTTCCGGGAACACTTCTCCGATAGCACGCATCCGGTCTGCGTTTTCGCCGTAGCTTGTGTATTCTGCCAGAACGTCTCTGTCATTGACATACCATTCCTGATCTTCGATCTCATCTACTTCTGCTTTCGCATCATCGATCTTTATCTGAGCATCCGCCAGTTCTTTCTCGGCGTCTGCTTTCTGTGTTTCGTATTCTTTCCGACCGGACTCCAGTTCGGCCCGTCCGTCTGCAAGTTCGGCTTCTGCCTGTGCCAGACTTGCCTCCTGCTCCGTAATCGTATTTTTTGCAGCCGCAATTCGTGATCTTCCGCTTGCAATCTGAGATGCCGCCGAAGAAAGTTCGGACTCGGAAGCACGGATCTTTGCTTCGGCAGCGGCAATCTGCTCATCTCCTGACGCAAACCTGGCCTCTGTCGCCTGCTTTGCACTTGCAAGTGCCGCTTTTCCTTCTTCCAGCGCCTTTACGCCGGCTTCCCACTGAGCCTTCCGTGTAGACAGCTCCTCTCTTGCTGCGGCTGCCTGTTCCTGAAAGACTGCTTCCTGTTCCGAAAGGGTCTGATCCGCCTGTTCCACTTCGCTCTGTGACGCCGCAAGATCTGTCCGCTGTGTCTCGATCTCCTGCAGCGCTTCCTGCGCTTGAGCTTTCTTTGCCTCCAGCTCAGTTCTTGCATTCGCAAGGGCACTGTTTCCGCTTTCCCACTGGCCTTTCAGTTCCGAAAGCTTTGCCTTCATCTCTTCTGTAACAGAGTCCGGATCCGATGCTATCGTCGCTTCCAGTTCGTCGATCTGTGCCTGCAGTGCATCCAGCTCCTGCTGTTTCTGACTGATCTCCTGCTCCGCCTGAGCAAGTCCGGAGTTGATTCCCTCTTCCTGCTGATTCAATGCCTCAAGTCCGGCTGCAAGCTCTGCTTTTTTCTGATCCAGCTCTTCTCTTGCCGAAGTCAGTTCTGCTTCCTGAGCGGCAAGTTCCTGCTCGGCCGCATCGATCTGCTGTTTGGCCGAATCCAGCTGGCTCTGGGATTTTGCAATCTCTTCCTCCTGCTTTGCGAACTCTGCCTGAGCCTGACTTTTTCCGGATGCAAGAGCTTCCTTCTGACTTGCCAGTGCAGTTTTTCCGGACTGTAACTCAGCCGCTCCGCTCTGATACTGAGCCTCGGCATTCTGCAGGGTCTTCTCCTGACTGCTGATCTCTGCCTTGCCGGATTCCAGTGCTGCCTTGCCATCGTCAATCTGCTTCTGTCCGTCCGTAATCTGCTGCTCGGCATCCTGTAATTCCTGTTCTGCCTTTGCGAGCTCCTCATCTGCTTCTTTTTTCGCATCATCCAGCTCATTCTGGGAATCCGCGATTTCCTGGAGTGCCTCCGCTTTGATCTCCTCTGTCCTGCGGACGCACTCCACACCAGCAATATCTTCCACCCGCTTTTTGACTTCCGCGATCAGATCATCGTACCCGTCTGTGTAGCAGGTTTCGGCTTCTGCTCCGTCTACAAGAAGATAAATTTCCGTATATACATCCAGTGCGAAAGCCTCCGGTGTCACCACCGCAAAGGCGGAGACTTCACCGTTTCCGATCAGGGAGCTTCCTCTTTCAATGGAGATGTATTCCGGGCTGCTGCCTGCTCCCACGATCGTAAGATCTTCCTTTTTCAGACTGTCTGTCAGCGGATCTTCCGTGCCGGAAGAGAGTTCAATCGTATCCCCGATCTCATAGCCGTTCGCCTCCATAAAGTCTTCATCAAGAACACACTCGGAATCCCCTTTTGGCATTCTTCCTTCGGATACTGTCGTCTGATTGACCGTGTCATAGGAAGATGCAATATGTATGACTTCTTCATTTTCACCCACTTTGCAAAGGGCATCAACACTGTATCCGCCCTCCGCCGACCGGATTCCCTCTACTTCGGACAGCGCCTTCACATCGTCATCCGTAAGCCCCAGGCTCCCCTGTACTTTCAGATCCATAAGGTTTGTCTCATCGTAATATCTGTCTCCGGAAACCCGCATATCCGGTTCCGAGGCACGGATTCCGGAAAAGAACGAAACTCCCAGAGCGACAATCAGAAAGATCGAAAGGAAACGGCCCGGACTTTTTCTGATCGACATCCAGAACTCTTTTCTTAATGCCGTCTTTTTCATATTATCACCGCCATTCGAACTCGATTCGTTAAATTATATTACTTTCCAATGTCCAAAACGCTTTCCACCTTCACGAACAATCTTCCCCTGTTCAGAAAGCTTCTTCATTGCTCGCTGTACGGATGCTATGGATCGACCTGTTTTTGCAGCTATTTGCTTTTGGCTCAGCCTGTTATTCTCGGTCAAAAATTGGATTATCTGATTTTGCAAAACATCTTTTAAAACATCATTCAAAACATCATTTTGATGTTTTGGATTTTTTTCATCCTTATTATTCTGCTCATCTTTCCATGTCTCCCGGAGATTCCTGTAAAACACAACGACAAAATCGTCTTTTGAATAGTAAAGGACTCCTGTAAACGCTTTTTTCTTTAAATTTCTTGTAGAAACTATTATCATATAACATGTTTGCGATAATCAATCATATCTATTCTATAAATCTGCGTATCGACACATTCACATAAATCAGGATCAAATAAGGCAAGATTATACCCATCACTATGCATTACACTTTTATACTCTATACCAGCATATTCAGCAGCACCATCATTACGAATAATACTCTTGACAAAATCGGTAATATATTGCGTTGGAACATAGTCCAAAGCACTATCACTTCTCCTCATAATTTTACCCATTTCGTCATTTATCTTATTTAAATGCTCCTTATTAATCGCATACTCTAAACAATCTATCCCTTCTATAAATGGACTGATTTGATTAATTTCCTTTAAATCAACAACAATAATGTCCTTCTTTAATTTAAATGTACCAACCGTTACATAATCATACGCTCCAGCTCTCGTCTCATGGATCGTAGTTTCAGGACTATCGCCTAAGTACAAACACCTGATTCCTCTTGCATTTGCCCTACCATCCGTAGTTAATTTTTTTGGAGGCGCCCCCATTTCATTAGACGGAATCCCTTCTTCCGTCGATATCCTGCATCTATAAAACAACTCACCTGCCTTATAGGGTTTACGAATGTATGAACAAAATCTTTCCAACAGATTTAAATCCACATAATGAGTGTGAAAACGATTCTTTGTTTTTATCGCATTTACAAAATCATCCCAAGAATTAGTAACTAAAAGAGAATGTTTTGATAAATAGTCTTGGTCATATAATTCCTGAATACCAACTGGATGATCAAATAGTTCTGCGTTATACTTATATTTTTCCTTGCATATCGCTGTTATTATATTATACACATCAGACTCGCTCTTTTTATTAAAAATATTCCAGTTATTAATTAAATCACTCTTTAATAAACGAGTATCTGATTTTGGATATGACTCTGGCAGCAAAGAAACTGGTGTATATATACTTATCAATTCATCAAACATCATACTCAGATCTTCATATTTATCCGTATCATATATATGTACATTTTTACATTTACACAGTGGGCAGTCCCCAATCTCTGCTTTGTTCCGGATAACAGAAATAACTTCTGTATCGCAAAAACATTTTTCGCAAATTATCATAAGCTACTCCTTATCCAAATATCTTCCTATTAGTTCCAAATGATGCATAATAGATAATTTTTTCACTGTTCCTAATCCCGGATAAGCCTCTCGACGATATAAATCTTCGAATTCTTTCATTGCCGCAGTATCAAGTTGCTCTTCTTCGTTCCATACCACTAATTTCGACAATGCTTCTTGAAATTTCCCAGCTGGGTCACTTATATCATCATTCGAATCAGACACAAAATGTCTTACACGTAAACTATTATCTGAATCAAAATATACGATATGTATTGCAACTGCATAAGGTGCAAATCCAGTTTCATTATATTCCTTGCCAACCACAGAATAATCTGCAAAACCAATATACCCATCTTCTAAATAGTATAAATGATCTTCCGAAAAAGGCTCATCATCAACTTCAATATAATCATTATTTCTGGGCATCTTATTGAATCTATCCGCCAAAATCACTCTGTTTTTTCTTATTTTTCTTCTAAATCCACTTTCATCCGGTATTAAATTATACTTAACATCTGCTAAAGCAAAGTATTCTTCATAAGTAGAAATTGCATCTTTATCGTCACAAATCGTTCCCATATTGTTTGAATATTTATCAATAAATTTGTCGGGTTTTGAATTTGGCCTTAATAAATTCATAAAAAGAATATTGCTATTTTCTGTTAAACATGCAGACAAACTTTCTTTTAACTGCTGATTTTTCTTTTCTTCAGCATCAATAATAAAGCTGCCCACCTTAGGGTTAGTAATAATGGCTAACTGCTTATTATTCTCCTTATATGTTTCTATAGTTTTGACTAGCGTAGAAGATAACTTTACAGGTTCAATAATTGGCGTTATTTTACTGCTCAAAACATCTTTCTCTACCAGTTCACGCAATGCGATTAATTCAAATTGTCGTCCTCTCAAATAAGGGAAATACATACTACGCACCTCCATATTGACGTTCTAAGAAAATTTCAAGTTTCTGATAATCATCATATGTAAATTCCATAAAATACACCAAAAACTTTAATTCATAAGGGATCTTAACAAATTCCTCTTTTTCTAGTTGCATTCTCTTTTTCAATATTCGCAAAACTTGTAAATATGACTCTTCTATGGGTATCTGCAAAAACATTTTTTTACAAGTAGAATAATATTGGAACTGTGTAACTTCTGGCAAATAACCATATTGCTGTGCAATTATATATTCATATTCACTTTTTCTTAATAACTTAAAAATAATTTCCTTGTCCAAATCACCTGTGTATTTTTGAGGCTTTCGAACTGTACCTAACTTTCCATTTTTTCTTAATACATAAATACCTACCGGTCTATCAATATTATCCAATACTTTTTTCAACTGTTTCAGATTCTTTTCATAAGTGACCACAGCCACATGCTCAAACGCTTTATAATAGTCATCTATCTGAGACTCTAATCTTTCCAGATTATCCAATTCCGTTTTTATCTCATATACAACGGCTTTCCCATTTATTAATATAAAATCTGCTTTAGATTTTGCAATGGCAATTTCCGTTAAGGCTGTTGTCGTATTAACACTGTGCACACCTAAAAGTAATTTGTTCAACAAAGTATTCTTATAAAAATATTCATTCCGATAATTATTTTGTAATTCACAATATATTTCACTTATTAGTTCCCGGTTGTTTTTTTGGTCGGCATTACTTATATAACGTCTTACTACTGACGAATAGGCATTATCTACTTTTCCTTCTATAAAGTGGCGAAGCATATTGCGGGTAAATATTCTATTCAAATTACTTATTTTATTTGTGTTCATCATCTTCGCCTCCTTTCATATCTCGTCTTTATGATTTTCCTAAGATTTAAATTTACATCTACCACTCAATCGTCTCCACAGGAACCGGATGTTCGTTCCTGATCATCTTTGATACTTTTCCATTTTTAATATGGATGACCCTGTCCGCCATCGGTGCTATCGCCGAATTGTGCGTAATCAGGATCACTGTCACTCCCTTTTCCCGACAGGTATCCTGCAATAGTTTTAAAATTGCTTTTCCGGTATTATAGTCAAGCGCTCCCGTTGGTTCATCACAGAGCAGAATCTTCGGATTTTTCGCCAGCGCTCTTGCAATGGAGACTCGCTGCTGCTCACCCCCTGAAAGCTGCGCCGGGAAATTCTTCATGCGGTCGCCCAGTCCGACTTCCCGCAGCACTTCCGCAGCATCCAGCGGATCCTTGCAGATCTGAAGCGCAAGTTCTACATTTTCCAGTGCGGTCAGGTTCTGAATGAGGTTGTAAAACTGAAATACAAATCCGATATCATCCCGCCGGTAGCCGGTAAGCTGCCGGGCCTTAAATTTCGTGATGTCCGTTCCGTCAATCCACACCTCTCCGCTGGTGGCCGTATCCATTCCCCCCAAAATGTTAAGAACAGTCGTCTTTCCGGCGCCGCTTGGCCCTACAATTACCGCAAATTCACCTTTTTCTATCTCGAAATCAATGCCGTCCACAGCACGGATTTCCACTTCTCCCATTTTATAAATTTTCCGTACATCTTTTAATGTTACAAAGCCTGCCATGTGCTGCCTGTCACCTCTAATCTGACACTTCTAATTTTATCTTGCATCAAATTCTTACTATCTTTATAATAACAGATAAGGGGTTGAAAAAACAGCCCGAAGGAGGAATTTTTATGGGAACATTCAGAATGGAACAGGCTGTGACCGATGTCGCTCTGGACAAGATCGCGGCGCTTGCAAATGAAATCTGGCACGAGCATTTTGTCCCGATCATCGGCCTTGAGCAGGTCAACTACATGGTCGGCAGGTTCCAGTCTTATCCGGCCCTGAAAGACCAGGTGAAAGACGGATATGAATATTATCGGATCTTCTGTGACGATGCGTTTGCAGGCTATGCGGGGATTCATCCGGAGAAGGATGCTCTGTTCCTGAGCAAGCTTTATCTTCACAAGGATTTCCGGGGACAGCATCTTGCCACACAGGCTGTGGATTTCTTAAAGAACTACTGCCGTGAGAAAGGGCTTAAAAAGATCTGGCTGACCTGCAACAAGTACAACAGCCATACACTGGACGTTTATCATCATCTTGGTTTTCACGATGTCCGCTCTGAAGTAACCGACATCGGAAACGGTTTTGTGATGGATGATTATATTCTGGAAATGGAAATTTAATTTGAGAGGAAACTATATTTTGGAGGGATACAAAAACATGGAAAAAGCAAAAGTATATTTTTCAGATCTCCGGGCTCTTCCTGGAACAAATCTTCCAGGCAAGCTGAAAAAACTGATCAGAAAAGCCGGCATCGGGGAGATTGATTTTGAGAAGAAAATGACAGCCATCAAGATCCACTTTGGCGAACCGGGCAATCTTTCCTACCTTCGTCCGAACTGGGCAAAAGCTGTTGCTGATGTCGTAAAGGAGCTTGGCGGACGTCCGTTTCTGACAGACTGCAACACCTTATACGTAGGACGCAGAAAAGATGCTCTGGAGCATATCGAAAGTGCCTACGAAAATGGATTTACCCCGTTTTCTACCGGATGTCAGGTCATCATCGCCGACGGACTGAAAGGTACGGACGAGACCTATGTACCTGTGGAGGGCGGTGAGCTTGTGAAAGATGCGAAGATCGGAACTGCCATTATGGATGCGGACGTCTTCATTTCTCTGAATCATTTCAAGGGACATGAGGCAACCGGATTTGGCGGTGCCCTCAAAAATATCGGAATGGGATGCGGTTCCCGTGCCGGAAAGATGGAGATGCACAACAGCGGGAAACCTTCTGTCGATCAGGAACGCTGTGTAGGCTGCCGGACCTGTGCAAAGAACTGTGCCCACGGAGCGATTTCTTTTGATGAAAACCGTCGTGCCTCCATTGACCACAGCAGATGTGTCGGATGCGGCCGTTGCCTCGGATCCTGCAATTTTGATGCCATCTACAACGAGAATTCTTCCGCGGTGAAGGAACTTGATATGAAAATCGCCGAGTATTCCAAGGCAGTTCTGGATGGACGCCCGAATTTCCATATCAATCTGGTGATCGACATTTCCCCGTACTGCGACTGCCACGGTGAAAACGATGTGCCGATCCTTCCGGATATCGGAATGTTCGCAAGCTTCGACCCGGTTGCGCTGGATCAGGCCTGCGTGGACGCATGCAATGCACAGAATCCGCTTCCTGGAAGCCTTCTTGATGACCGTATGCATGAGGATGGCTTCTGTGACCACCACGATCATTTCGTCAACACAACCCCGGAATCCGGATGGGAAGATTGTCTCTCCCACGCTGAGAAAATCGGCCTCGGCACCAGATCCTATGAATTGATCACAGTAAAATAAAATAACTTCAGAAAGCAAATCAGAGGCCCGGAGTTTTTCCGGACCTCTGTTTCATTTCTACTTTCTATTCTACGCTGCCAGTGCTGGCTTCTCTGTTACTCTTCGCCTGTTTTCTCTGTTTCTCCGACTTCTACCAGGGATTTCACCAGACCTGCCACTCCCTGGATTTCGGACGGAATGATGATCTTCGTCGCTCTGCCGTCCGCCGCCTTTTCAAATGCTTCCAGACTCTTTAATGTCAGGACTGCCTCATCGACGCCGGCTTCCTTCAGGAAACGGAGACCGTCTGCGTTAGCCTTCTGGACTTTCAGGATCGCTTCCGCTTCACCTTCTGCCTCTTTGATCATCTTCTCTTTTTCTGCCTCTGCATGAAGGATAGCCGCCTGCTTATCTGCCTCCGCGTTTAAGATTGCGGACTCCTTATTTCCTTCTGCCACAAGAATCGTAGATTTCTTCTCACCCTCTGCACGAAGGATGGCCTCTCTTCTTTCACGTTCCGCTTTCATCTGCTTTTCCATCGCATCCCGGATCGCTGCCGGAGGAATGATATTTTTCAGTTCCACACGGTTCACCTTGATCCCCCACGGGTCTGTAGCGAGATCAAGTTCTGAGCGCATTTTCGTGTTGATTGTCTCTCTGGATGTCAGTGTCTGGTCCAGCTCCAGATCTCCGATGATATTTCGAAGCGTCGTAGCAGTCAGATTTTCAATCGCCATGATCGGATTTGCCACTCCGTAGCAGAACAGCTTCGGATCCGTGATCTGATAAAAGACAACCGTATCAATCTGCATGGTAACGTTATCTTTCGTGATTACCGCCTGCGGCTCAAAATCAACCACCTGTTCTTTTAAATCAATCCGTCTTGCCACACGCTCAATGATCGGAATCTTAAAATGAATTCCAACGCCCCAGGTCGCCTGATATGCGCCGAGACGCTCGACCACAAGTGCCTGTGCCTGATGTACGATCTTAATGCAGGAGATCAGAATCAGCACAATCAGAATCAGTAAAATAATCCCAAGAATACTCATAATCGTGGATGCATTCATCATATTACTTTTCCTCCTTTTCCCTCACAATCAGCTTCACGCCCTCGATCTTCTCGACAACCGCATACTTTCCAGCTTCAATTGTCCCGTCATCTTTCACGCTTCTTGCGGTCCACTCCTGTCCGTCATAGACCGCTGCCCCCGTCTGGTCTGTGTTGCTGATACGCTGTGTCACTTTGACTGTTTTCCCAATCAGACTTTCGTAGTTGGTCTTTTCCCGGTTTCTGTTGACATACCTGAGGGCCCACGGCCTTGTAAAAATCAGCAGGACGATGGAAACGGCCAGAAATATGCCGGTCTGCCATCCGATCCCGGCACCTGTCAAAGACAGGAGAAATGCCGCCGCCGATCCCGCCGCAAACCAGATTGTCGTCAGTCCCACGGTAATCAGTTCGATCACCAGAAGAATCACAACAAGCAAAAGCCAGATAATCCTCATTGTTTCCGGTGTCAGAGCGTCCACATGTCACACCTCCTTACGTCAGATGTCCTTCCGGATCCGGAAAGACGGAGATGGTTCTTTTTCAAAACTTTCTCCTCTTTTTCTGATTTTTTAAACTGTTTCAATTTATTATCAGTTTACTAGAGTTCCTGCTGTTTTGCAACCAGAAACAGATCATTCTCCTCTTTTTCCCAGTTTTCTGTAGACAGTCACATACATGGTGGCGAAACATGCCACACCTCCGATCAGATTGGAAACCGGCTCTGCAAGGAATACACCGTTTACACCAAGCCCTCCGATCATCGGGAGGCAGATGGTAAGCGGAATGACAATAATCGCCTTTCTGAGCAGGGAAAAGAACACCGCCTGCTTCGATTTTCCAAGCGCCACAAAGGTAGACTGGCCGGTAAACTGAAGCGCCATCAGAAAGATTCCGAAAAAATATATCCGAAACGCGCCCACTCCTGCTTCAAGCAGCTCCGGTTCACTGTTGAACAGATGAATAAAAAACTGCGGTACGGCAAACAGAACCGCCCAGACCGCGCAGGTAAATACGATACAGCTCGTACCCATAAAACGGATGGCTTTCTTTACTCTTTCGTATTCCCCCGCTCCATAGTTGAATCCGATCACCGGCTGTGCGCCGTTGGTCAGACCGTTCACCGGCATGGTAATAATTTCCCGGACAGAATTGATTACCGTCATGACTCCGACGTACAGATCCCCTCCATACCGGGAGAGCATAGCATTGCAGACGATCTGTACCGAACCGTTCGTCACCGACATGACAAACCCGGAAAGTCCAAGTCCTGTAATTTCCCGGATCAGTTTCCCCTCCAGTCTCATATCTTTTTTATTCAGCCGGAAAAGAACATGATTCCCTCTCAAAAACCAGAACACGTAGGCTGCCGACACTCCCTGGGAAATTACGGTCGCCGCCGCCGCTCCGTATACGCCCATATGAAATCCGAAAATAAAAACCGGATCCAGCACGATATTCAGGACTGCACCGATCAAAACAGTGAGCATTCCCATCTTTCCAAAGCCCTGGGCGTTGATAAAGTTGTTCATACCAAGACTGATCATCACAAACAGTGTCCCTGTCAGATAAACGGAAAGATACGCCTGTGCATACGGATAGGTCTGGTCGCTGGCACCGAAAAGGTAAAGCATCGGTCTCATGGTGAGATAGCAGAACGCCATCAGGATCACGCCTGTCATCAAAAGCAGCGTAAAGGAATTCCCCATAATTTTCTCAGCCCGTTTTACGTCTCCCGCTCCTCTTGCAATCGAACAAAGCGGAGCACCTCCCATGCCGAACAGATTGGAAAATGCTGTAATCATCGTAATAACCGGAAGCGCAAGCCCGATCCCGGTCAGCGCCTCTGTCGACGCGTCCGGAAGATGTCCGATATAAATCCTGTCTACCACACTGTAAAGCACGTTGACAAGCTGGGCCACTGTCATAGGGACAGCCAGACTCCATATATTCTTTGCCACGCTTCCTTTACTGAAATCATTTTTTGTATCCAAATTTCATCGCCTCTTTTACTCGTTTCTGCACAACTGCTTCATCTGGTCACACACTTCGCCGTTGTGCGCTTCGTCGGTCATTGTGATAATAACATCCCCGGTCTGAATCTTTGTTTTTCCTTTCGGGATCAGTTCTTTCTCACCCCGCCGGATCGATACAAGCAGGCACGCTTTTGGCCAGCTGACCTCTTTTACCATGCATCCGGCAACAGGAGAACCTTCTGCCACCGCATAATAATCCAGTACCTTTTCTCCTCCTTCTTCCGGCATCTGCCCGTTTTGCCCTTTCAGAAGTCCTGCAAGAAGACTTTCATAAATCGGCTCTGACTTTAACATCATGGCCGTTATGTATGCAATGACCGTGACAACAGACAGGGAAAGCATCTGGCTCAACGATCCTGTCAGCTCAAAAATCAGAATGATTCCGGTCATCGGGGCGCGTACCACCGCCGTAAAAAATCCCGCCATTGCAAGCAGAATGAAATTGTTGATATATTCTGCCGGAACGCCGAACATTTCATTGCATACTGTCCCGAAAACGCATCCTGCAAACGCGCCGAGCACCAGCATCGGGAAAAAGATCCCGCCCGGGACCCCGGAGCCGAAACTGACTGCTGAAAATAAAAACCTTAAAACGAACAGCACAATCAACGTCTGCAGCACCATTCTCTCATGCGTCATCGTATCGATCAGGCTGTGTCCGTTTCCCAGAATCTCCGGTACCGTAAATCCGAGAATCCCGGCAGCCAGGAACGGGAACACCGCTTTCCCGACCGGTCCCGGAAAGGAGACCTTCTTGTAGAGGCTCTGGACTTTCAAAGTAAACCAGTTATAAAACACACCGAAGACGCCCAGGATCAGTCCCATGACGATAAGCAGTCCGTAATATCTCTGAGGCAGATTCCCTGCGATATCAAACTGAAACACCGGATCCATCCCCAGAACATGAGAGGTCATATAGTCGGCAACAACCGCCGAGGTCATGGCAGAAATGAACACCGGAGCCGTGAAATTTTTATGAATCTCTTCCATGGTAAACATCACGCCTGCAAGAGGTGCCTGAAACGCCGCCGCCATTCCCGCACTGGCGCCGCAGGTCAAAAGGAATTTTTCCTCCGTCTTTCCACGTTTTAAAACACGGGAGATCCCTTTTCCCGCCATGGCTCCAAGCTGAATGGACGGGCCCTCCCGGCCAAGGGCAAGCCCGCCGAAAAGTCCCAGAAAGCCGCCCAGAAATTTCGCCGGAAGAATCCGGTACCACCGCTGTTCCAGCTTTCCTTCCATCTCACCTTTTAACTGCGGGATACCGCTGCCCGAAATCATCGGTTCCCACCGGACAAGAAGGCCGGTCACAACCGCCATCAGAAGAAGCGCTCCGATCCAGAGCGCCGACCGGAGCGGATCTCCTTTGCACATCTCCAGGATCTGACGCATCCATGTCCCCGCATAGTTCAGGCAGATCCGGTACAAAAGCACGATGCCTCCGGCAACGGCTCCCACCAGAATTCCTTCCCCGATCATAATAACCGGGAAATCCGCAGATCTGCGAATCGTATAAGATATATCTTTCTTTTCTCTCATCGTTTCACCCATTTCTTCAGATATGTTCTCTCATAGTTTTCAGTATACCATAAAAACAGGGAAGCCGGTCATTTGATTTTGACCGGCTTCTTCCATGATTCGGTGAATTTCTCCCAGATATTCTTATTCTCCTTCTCCATCTTTATCATTTCTCCATTAAGATTTACTCCATCAGTACTGTTACATTGTCAAATTGGTCGGCTGTCTCTTCAATCTTCGCTCTGTTTCCAAGAACACAGACAATTCCCTCTTTGGCAAAGCTCTCCATCGTCTGATACCTGTTTTTCAAATCTTCTTCCGATGCTTTTAACACCCCTTCTCTGATCTTTGCTCTGGTCTGTGGCTCTTCCTGCCTCAGATACCAGGAATCCATTCGTTTTGCCTGTACATATGTTTTAGAAGTCCGGTCATATCCGGCAACTGCACCAATCTTATAATTCAGAAGTTCCTGCTCTCCTAATTCAAGATTTTTCAACCACCCTGAAGCGCTTTGGAAGACTTCTATCGTCCTTTTTACGTTCGGATCTCGATAGGAGCTCATAATCCAGCTTTGATTTGGGAGTACAGACATCCGGCATCCGTAGGCCCCTCCTTCAGCGCGGATTTTGGCCCACAGATAATCAAAGCTCACCATTCTGCCAAGAAGATAATCCTCACCGGTATATTCCCCGATTCCTCCAAGCGCAACATAGGATACCTCCGACGGAATAATGAATGCCTCTGATTTCCCGGGAAGCAATTTATCCTGATACCACCCGGGATCCCCTTTTCTTTCACTACCGACGAACCTCGAAGCTGCTATCAACTTACGGAAACCGGTATAAGATTTCTCTGTGCCTGTAAAGCTCATCACCAGATTAGACTTACTGCAAAGCTTCTTCTGAATTTTCTTAAGCTCCCGGATAATCTGCCCCTGATCCACGTCAAAGTTCTTTAGAAGTTTTCCCAAGAACTGATAATAGCGAATTCCGTTATAACGTTCCCTTGCCGCTCCTTCCGGCATATAGTGTGCTGCCACGCGGCCAGATGCATAACTGTCTCCGCTGGTAACAAATCCCCTCTCCAGTTCCATCCGGCTCTGCCTGATCCTTTTCAGAATAATCTCCGGATGCTCCAGAATGGTGTCATACAGCAACTCTTCTCCCAGTTTTACCGCTCTTGGAAGATTCTGTTCCAGACAGCTTACATCCATCACAAATTTAAGCCTGACATGCCGGATATCATCTGCATTGGTGTACGCTTCCAGATAAGTCCTTACATTTCCAAGCCACATATTTTTCTCAATCACTAATTCTTCCAGACTGTGTATTCTTGTAGGAAGACTTCCCAGAAGTTCGGAAAACAGCTTGGCATAAGGAACTTCCTCCGGTTCCAGCTCACTGATATCAAAATAGCAGCTTTGATATGCCACTCCTTTTGAAGGGATCTCCTGCTTCAGATATGTAATCCCCTCCTCTTCCTCTACCCTTGTAAGCGGCTCCTCTTTCTTTTGAAACAGGTCATCCACAGACAGCGCCGGCAGATCTTCTGTCTCTTCTTTTTGCTTCTTCTCTTCGACCTTTTCAAGAGGTTCCAGAAAAACCTCTGCCTCATAATCATTTTCCAAGAAGGTTTCTCTTAGAAGTGCTTCAAAGTATCTTTCCTTTACAAGGGTCCTCATCTTTCTGTATGTTTCTTCAAATTCTATCATCTCGCAAGGTCCGGTTCCCTGTGCCCATCCTCCGGCAATATCCAGTACACATTCTATTCCCTCCGGCTGGTTTCCGCCTTTTTCCCTCATCCAAAATTCCAGACGGTTAATTGCCGAAATCAATACTTCTTCTTTGATTCCTTCTCTGCAAAGTCTGTCCGCCTGTTCCTTGATAACCGTTTTCAACTGGCCGGCAGTTTCTTTGTCCGTATTCTTTATTTTAATGGCAAGATAGGGTTGTCTGATACCATCCATAATAAAATACTGAATTTCCGGGATTCCAAGACTCTGAATAAGCCCTTTTTTCATCGGTGCTTCGTCTTCCCCCATAATCGCCTGCATAAGGATATAGACTGCATTCATACGTTCCCGGTTGTCAAAATCTCCCAGACTATAGGTGCATGACGCAAACACCCCCTGATCCCCGAACTTATCCTTGTCATACAGCTTTTTTCGGATTCCCTTTACAGGTTTCTGTCTCATGACCGGCTTCGCAGGTTCTGAGCGTTTCATTTTTCCCAGATAAACTTTATCAATATACTCAAACAGTTGTTCCGTATTCATTCTTCCATATAGAACAATACAGCAGTTGGACGCATTATAAAACGTCCTGTAATATTCCAGAAATTCCTCATAAGATAGAGCAGGAATCGTATCCGGAAATCCTCCGGATACAAAACGGTAAGCCGTTTCCGGAAACATTGCTTTAGATATTTCATCCTCTAATATGCTGTCCAGGGATGAAAAGACACCTTTCATCTCATTATAAACAACGCCATTAATCTCCGGAGTTTTTCCGTCTTCGCACTGAAAATGCCAGCCCTCCTGTTCAAAGATCTCTTTATCCGTAAGAACATTCGGACAAAATACCGCATTTAAATAAACATCCGCCAGATTCATAAAATCCTTTTCATTCTCTGTACAAAAGGGATATACTGTATGATCCGGATACGTAATTGCATTTACGAATTCTGCCATGGAATGTTTCATCAGATTGACGAACGTATCTTTATCCGGATATTTGCGGGAACCGTTCAGCACAGAATGCTCCAGAATATGAAAAACTCCCGTGCTGTCCTTTGGTATGGTCCGAAATCCAATCAAAAAGCTCTTTTTAACGTCCTGATTGTCTATGACGATAACCTGCGCCCCGGTTGACAGGTGCTCCATCTGAATAATATCTCCCTCAACCTCCCGCACATACTTCTTTTCTTTAACTTCAAATCCATAGATTTTTTCCCCGATTTCCATATCCATTCCCTCTTAATACATGAATTCTGTGATCTTCTTTTTTATCTCTTCCACTTCCATCACACCTACGTTTTCATACTTCTTTTCACCGTCTTTGTAGAATTGAACGGTTGGAACAGCAAAAATACGATTCTCTTTGGCAAGCTTCGGATAATCTGTAGTATTCACTTTGACGATATGGATAAACGGAAGTTCCGCGTCTAACTCTTCTAAAATACGTGAAAAGGCTTTACAGGGTACGCACGTTGTGGAAAAGAAATCCACGATCACAAATCCTTCCTTAATCTGTTCCTTAAAACTCTCATCATCCGCATATTGAATTGCCATCTACTTTTCCTCCTTAAAAAAATTCTCTGTCACATATTCTTTTACCTTATTGTAATAATAATTTACATAAAATAAAATTTCCGAATATTCATAAGTATTGATTTTTTCTGCATTTTCTTTCGTTTCATGCCAGAATTTCACGTACTCATCTATATCGTCCCGGTATTGCTCCATCGTATATCCAACGCCGCTTTTTTCTGCGTATTCCCGCCCCAGAAGGTAGCCGCAGAGTCTGTCCCATGAATCGTTCTGCACGCTTGCGAATAATTCATAATAGCTTGAGAACGGCATCTTTCCTTCAAATTCCTCTGGCGTCATGGTTTCCAGATTCAACCCCTGTTCTTTGGAAATTGTCTTCAATCTCTTAATTTCATGATCTGTCATTTCTTTCCAGTCCGCCTTCTTAAGATCAAACGTACTGGCCTCAAAAACTTTGTCTATCACATATTGGACTGCTTCGTATCCCTCGTTTTTTGCAATCTTCTTTTTCTGTTCCCGGATCAGACGAGCCTCATATTGTTCTATATTGCTCACTCCTTCAATTCCAAGAGCTTCTATCATCTCGTCCGTGATCTCAGGAATCTTTTTTTGCTGAATGGAACGAACCGTTACAGTCACTTTCTCTCCGTCGACGTCCAGCTCACCGGCCGTCCCTTTTTTCAGCCCGATGCACATCGTTTCCAGCTTCTTGTGAAAGAACCCCTGTCCTACCATAATTTTCACGTTCTCTCTGTTAAAAAACGGATTTGCCGATTCCATATCGCATACAATAAGTGCTCCGTCCGTAACTTCCCCCGCTTCTTCCCATGTGCTGTTCTTGTTTTTTATAAAATCTATTTCTTTCTTGTACGCCTTCTCATCAAGCTTGAATACTTTCTTGTACATACTGATATCCACCTGATCATATTCGACAAACGATAAAACTTTTGACTTCATCTTTCTCCTCCTAAAGCGTAAGCTTCGCATATTTACTTTTTAGCAGTTGGAGTACTTCCTTATATTTCTCGCGACTCACCATAACTTCCCCTGCATATCCGTCGAAAATCAGCGCAAAATTTTTCGATTCATTATCCGCCCGAACATAAGATACTTTGGAAAGATTCACGATAAATGACTGATAGCACCGGTAAAAATTATAACCTTCCAGAATCTGTTCCAATTCATTCATGGAATATCCGGCAAGGACCATCTCTTTTCCGTCCACCATCACCATCTTGTTCTTTCGGTCCGTCCGTTCGATAAAAAGAACCTTATCAATATTCACGAGCTGATATCCGTTTCTCGTCTTGATCATCATAGAACGGTTCACAGATAACCGTTTGTATTGGAGCAGCTCAAACAAATACTGCAGCCGCTTAACCACACGCTGAAGCACACGGTTATCGAACGGAAGCCGAAAATATTCATCGCAGCAGCAGTCAAATACCTGCCCTGCCTCTAACTTTTCTTCTGAATACAACACCACCAAGACATCCGGCTTTATCTGGGACAGATTGTATGCCAGAAAGGAGCCGTCCCCGCTATATCTTGGATTTCCTGTTTTTATGTTGATAAACACCGCGTCCACATCGTTCAGACAGATATATTTATTGGCTTCATTGATTCCGTCAAAGGTATGCACAATGTCAAATACATTATAAAACGCCAGTAATTCTTTCAGTTCTGTACACAATGTTTCATCACTTTCTACCAAAACAAGCTTCATTTTCATCAATCAATTCTCCTGACCAAATTCTTCAAACGCTTTTTCTAATGCCTCCACATCACCTTCATAATAGGTTGATAAAAGTGCAAAAGGACCATTTTTCTTCGGCATAATAATCGTACCGGCTCCATATAAATTGATTTCACCTTTTGTCCTGAGACTCTCATATGCCTGATACTCGTCAGATTCCGGATCCAGATTTTCCAGATCCCACCAGTATATTTCGGCTCCGTCATACTTTAGCGCGAGCGTACACAGGCCTTCCGCACTAAGCGTCACTTTCGTGTCCGCATGGATCAGCCCCTTCTCCTCCAGAAATGAGACAAGTTCATCCACTGTCTTATTCCAGACAGGCATTTCTTTATCCTCTTCTTCAGGCACAGCCGCTTCTTCCTCTTTTGGAGGCATAAAGTCTTTAGACGACGCCACATATCCTACCATCCCACAAAACAGTAATACGAAAAGCAGGGAAGACACAATCGTAAATTTTTTCATAATCATTCCTTCTTTCTTTTAAGATGCCTCAGCAGACTGCAGATATTCCTGATAAGTCCTGCTTACGGCAAGTACTTCTTCATGGGTTCCGCAAGCTTCAAGGCGTCCGTGACACATAACAACCAGATAGTCTGCTTCTGCAATCTCGCGCATATCATGGGCAATGAAAACAATCGTATTGCCTTCCATCTTTTTCTCGATACTATGATAGATTTTCATATACGTGTCATGATCCAGACTCGCCCCTGCCTCGTCAAGAATCAGATACTCCGGCTTCGCAATCAATGCCCTGGCAATGGCTATTCTCTGTTTCTGACCGCTTGACAAACGGTTTCCTGCCTCTCCAAGCGTTGTATCATATCCGTTGGGAAGCGCATCTATAAAAGAATCCGCTCTGGCTTCTTCCGCTGCTTTTTTCATCTCTTTCTCCGTCGTTTCTCCCTCTGCACCATACAGAATGTTATCCCGGATTGTACCTGACATCAGCGGATTGTTCTGGAGTACATAGCCAAATTTTTTATGACATTCCCGGGGACTCGTTTCGCTTATTTTGTTTCCTCCGACCCATATTTCTCCCGAATCAGGTTGGTAGAATCCCTGTATCAGTTTCATGACTGTAGATTTTCCGGAACCATTATCGCCGATCACTGCCGTTGTCTTTCCTCCCGGAATGCAAACGGAAAAGTCATGAAGGATTTCTTTTTCGTTCCCGTATCCAAAGTTCACGTTTTTGAATACAATATCTTTGTTCCCTGATTCTGTCCAGGAATTGCCTTTTTCTGTATGTTCCTCTTCCATATCAAGAATATCCCCGACATGGACAAGTGCGCCTTTTGAGCCCATCACGTTCTGCCACACCGTCAAAAGCTCCGCCATATAAAGATTCACCTGCGTCATATAGGTGCTGAACATATTAATCCCTGTTGATTCCATTTTCCCGGCGTTAATCAATCTGGAACCGCCCACTGCCATTACAACAGTCGTAAGAAGCGAATAAAGGGAATTGGCCAGAACCTGAATCTGCTCCATGAAAGCATAGTATATATCTGCCTTATACCGTGAATCAATTGCCGCATATCCGCTTTCCAGCTCTTTTTCTTCCATTACCTGCGCTTTTACATATTTCCCGGCCGACAGGTGTTCGGAGAAAAATGTGGTCATTTCATTCAACGCCGCATAGCGCTTTTTCATTATGGTAAACTGCAGCTTGCCGACGATGATAAACATTGCCACCGCAACCGGTATGCAGATCAAAAGGTATGCTGCGAGAGGCGAATTGTATTGATACAAGATCATACAGGCGCGGACAAATCCAAACAGCGACGCGGCTCCTGAGAATATTCCGCTGATCACCAGAGTCGCCTGCGTTACGTCGTTCGTAACAGCCGACACCAGAGAAGACGGCTGTTCCTTTTCTAACTGATCCATCGGAAGATGCAGGATCTTCCTCCACATCGAAAGCCTTACCCGCAGGATCACTTTTTGATTGGCATACTCTTCCACAAGCGGCCGCAAAAATCCCAGCAACGCATTAAAAATCGTAAAAAACACATAGCCTAAAATAACAGAATTATATAGTTCCCCCTTGTTCACACGGACCAGATACTCCGATACTCTCATTCCGATCTCGGCATAAACCACGCCGCTTCCGAATGCAATCAGGTAGAGCCACCAGGGGATCGAAAGCCTTCTGTAAAAGTTCAGAAAAAACGATATTACATGTTTGTTGTTTTTCATCTGCCCTGTCCCTCACTTCCTATTAATTCTCGGTAATATGTATTCTCGGCATATACTTCCTCCGGTTCTCCCTGACAGATAATCCTTCCGTTATGCATTACTATGATATAATCTGCTTTCTGTACGGTCTGTCTGTCGTGGGCAACCATAAGCACGGTTTTACCTTCCATATGCCGTTTCACACTCTTCCATACCTGATCTTTTCCCCGGATGTCCATAGCCGCGGTCGCCTCATCCATAAACAGATAATCCGATTGTTTTAGAAGCGCCCTCGCAAAAGCAATCCGCTGTTTCTGTCCGCCGGAAAGTTTGTCGCCCTGCTCGCCTACATCCGTCTGGAAGCCCGCCGGCTGTTCCCTGATAAAATCCATGATTTCTGCGTCCGTACATGCTTTTTCCAGTTCTTCATCCGTGACTTCTCTCTTAATTCCGAACAGGATATTGTCGCGGAGCGTTCCTGCAAACAATGTACTTTCCTGTGTTACGTATGAGATCTCGCTTCGGAAGCTCTTGAGCGAATACCGCGCGGTATCTTCGCCCCCAAATAAAATCTTACCTCCCGAAACCGGATACATACGCTCCACCAGATTCAGAAGGGTCGTCTTTCCGCTTCCTGACGGTCCGATAAGCGCCGTCACGCGCCCTGCAGGGATCTTCAGATTGAGTTTATCGAATACAAGTTTATCCTCATAAGAGAAATCAACCTCTCTTAATTCAATGTCGCCGCATAGATGCTCTACATGCTCGCCGTCCTCTATATCTTCTTCCACTTCTTCCATAATCTGGGCTACTCTTCTGGTCGCTCCCTGGGAACCCTTGAAGGTTGTCCAATATACACAGTATGCGCTGAGCTGATTAACGATGTTCACCGCGAATCCATAATAGGCAATCCATTGGGTAAGAGTCAATGTGCCGGATGAATAAAAGCTTCGGCCTACCATCACGATCACAATAAACTGCATAGCTCCCACCAATGCATACATTGGAGTTGCGAATCCCAGCCATGCATTCAAAATCGAACTCTTATAGAACTCTTTCATTTTCTCCCGCCCTGTCTGAAGTTCTTTTTCTTCTTTTCCGTAAGATTTGATGAGAAGAAGATTATTGGTTTTTTCTGCAATCGTCTGTGTCAACTCTGCATTTTTTTGATTTACCAGATCCAATACTCCGAATTTCATCTTTCCCATGACAAATGCAATGACTAAATTCAGCGGAAGAACCGCGATCAGAGCAATCATCAGCTTCTGGTCGTAGGATCCGATTTTTCCCAGCGTAATGACCAGCGTATATGCGGAAGTGAGAATCGCAACAAATACTTGCATGATTAACTGACTGATTGCCGTGATATCCGTTGTAATACGGGAAATCATTTCTTTGGGCTTATTTTTTTCGTAATATCGAAGCGGCAGCCTGACGGTCTTACTCCAGATCATTTTCCTGATATTACGGTCAATTCGCGCAACACACAAGTTACTCATAATCTTGCTGACCGAATTGATCAGCTGAGATAATAATGTAAACGCCAAAAACGGAAGAACCACAGTACCAAAATTCACATTCCCGGCAAATAATTCGGCCGTGTATTCCGTTACGCTGATTCCTACATTGCTAAGAAGAGCTGTAATGGCAATATATGCAAGAATCCACAGATAAGGAAGTCTTGCCTTCTGCAGCATGCGGAAGAAGCGTCCCATGCTGCCCCTGTCTTTTCCAAAAACCCGTTCCATATTGTTTCCCTACCTTTTCTTAATTTCAGAGCATTGGTACTAGAATATAAATAGTGCAAATCACATTGAACTGTTATTCGTTTTCTATCATTTCAAACACTTTAACCGCATCCTGTTTCTTTTCATAATCCTCTGAAAATGCAATTGCGTAAGTTCCGTTTACAGCTTCCGTCTCAAGGACCGCAGCGCCTCCGGCAAGGACTATCGTTCCTTGGTTGGCAGCCATAGACTCATAGTTTTCATATAGATCCGTCTTGTTTTCCGGATCCCACCAGAACAGCCAGAGTCCATCATAATCATATGCTTTATCCGCCACTTTCGTCTCAGTAAACTGTCCATTCGTATTGTCTGTGAGATATCCTGGTGTTTCATTGATATCTACCGGTTCGCAGTCCTCCAAAATGAGTCCTTCCTGCTCAAAATAATCCACCATATCTTCGTATGGAGAAGTGGACGCATTCACTTCAATTTTTTCTTCTTTCGACGTACATCCCGCCATCATTCCGCATACAGTTGCTGTTACAATGGCAGCTGCCACAATCTTCTTCATCCTGTTTGTGCTCATCTCGTCAATCTCCTTTTATAAAAATTTTACAATCAGGTTGCTTTATTTTTACAATAAAATCAGCAGTTTAACAAGAAGGTTATCCTATTTTGTCCTTCATTTCGCTCATAGTGTCTTTTATCTCTCATCTCAGTTATTTTCACTTCCGCCTCCTGCTCTGTCTGATAAGCTCTTTTAGGAGATCTTTAAAAAGTCATTCATCAAAAAACTCCCCTGCCCGTCTACAGGCAAAGGGAGTTTTTTAACTGGCGCCGCATTGATTTAAGAACCGTACTATACTCATGCCAGAGCCACGAGTACGGACCGGATGCAGCCCTTTCCGACTGGATCATTCTTTTTAAAAATTACTTCATTGGATAAGTATTGACAAAACCTTTTTAGAAATTCAGTTATATTTTCGAAAAAAATAAAAACACCGTAAAACCCTGATATTAAGGCTTTACGGTATCTAATAAAAAAATCGGAGTGACAGGATTTGAACCTGCGGCCTCTACGTCCCGAACGTAGCGCTCTACCAAGCTGAGCCACACTCCGATAACTACGGATAGAGGACTCGAACCTCTACTAACAGAGTCAGAGTCTGCTGTGCTGCCATTACACCAATCCGCATCGCTGCTTTCTGTCTTTCAAAGCGTTTTTAATATATGTTGTTTTCATCGGCAAAAATTGAGTTTTTCCGGTGATCGGAGTGACAGGATTTGAACCTGCGGCCTCTACGTCCCGAACGTAGCGCTCTACCAAGCTGAGCCACACTCCGATAACTACGGATAGAGGACTCGAACCTCTACTAACAGAGTCAGAGTCTGCTGTGCTGCCATTACACCAATCCGCATCAGCATTTGCCGTGTCACTGTTTTATCAGCGAACAAGACTATTATATCAAAAAAATTTTGATTGTCAACACTTTTTTTCATTTTCTCTTCCACCTTCTTCCAAACCCTGATATAATACGAACAACAATGGTTTTTCAGGAGGCGCTTATGAAACAGTATTTTAAAATCGGAGAAATCTCAAAGCTGTATCAGATCAGTGTGGACACACTGCGTTACTATGAGGAGCTTGGTCTCCTGACACCGAAGCGCGGTGAAAACGGATACCGCCTCTATCGTCTCAATGATATCTGGCGTCTGAATGTGATCCGGGATCTTAGGGGGCTTGGATTTCCCATGGAGCGGATCCGGGAATATTTAAATGACCGGAGTATTCATACGACGGAACAGCTGCTCCGGGATGAGCTGGATGCGATCCGCCTGAAAATCACAGACCTTACGAAGCTTCAGTCTAATGTGCAGGAGCGCCTTGCAACGATCCGGAAGGCGGAGGATCAGCCTCTTGAGACCGTCACGGAAAAATGGCTTCCGGCACGGTCCTGCCATATTCTTCACTCTGGTTATCAGAAGGACGAAGAGATGGATGTACTGATGAAACAGCTGTTTAACCAGTCCCAGGACACTCTCTATATTATCGGCAGCAATCATATCGGTTCTCTGCTGCCTGCCGCATCTGCCAGGGGAGGAAATTACACTGGCTACGAGGGAGTATTTCTCATTGCCGAGGACGGTCCGGATACCTTGCCGGAAGGACGTTATCTTTCCTACAGCTACCGTGGAAGCACCGTCCACAATGCCGAAGGCATCCCGAAACTGCTCTCCTACGCCCGGGAGCATGGACTTACGGCCGGGCCATGGTTTCTTGAGCTGCTCTGGGTTGATATCCATCAGTCTGCGGACCCGGACGAACACATCACAGAACTTCAGCTTCTTGTCACCTGAAAGGACATCCCCGTTTTCGGAGATGTCCTTTTTTGATGCTTTTATTTTTCACCTGATTCTTTCGGCCTGCTTTTTCGCTTTCCGGAGCGTCCTACAGATTTTTGATCCTCTCTACTGCCGCCTTTGTATTTTCGTAAGTACCGAATGCAGTCAGACGGAAATATCCTTCTCCGCTTGGTCCGAATCCGGATCCCGGTGTTCCTACAACGCCTGCCTGTGCAAGCAGATAATCAAAGAACTCCCAGGACGTCATGTTGTCCGGTGTCTTCAGCCAGATATACGGCGAATTTACGCCTCCGGATACAGTATAGCCTGCGTCTTTCAGCCCGTCATAGATTGTCTTTGCGTTTCTCATGTAGTAGGCAATCTGCTCTTTTAACTGTGCTTTTCCTGCCTCGGAATACACTGCTTCTCCTGCTTTCTGTACGATGTACGGAGCCCCGTTGTACTTGGTTCCGTGACGTCTTGCCCAAAGGGAGTGAAGCATCACGTCACCGCATTTGAGATCCTTCGGGATCACTGTTGCGCCGAGACGCACTCCTGTAAATCCGGCATTTTTGGAAAAGCTGCGAAGCTCGATGGCACAGGTTCTTGCGCCTTCACACTCGTAAATCGTGTGCGGTACGTTTTCCTCGGAAATATATGCCTCGTATGCTGCATCATAAATGATGACGGATCCGTTTTTATTTGCGTAATCTACCCACTCCTGAAGCTGGTCTTTTGTGATGGCAGATCCTGTCGGATTGTTCGGGAAGCACAGATAAATCAGATCCGGCACTTCCTTTGGAAGCTCCGGCACAAATCCGTTTTCTGCCGTACACGGCATGTAGATCACATCGCTCCAGATTTCGGACTTCGGATCATAGGTACCGGTACGTCCTGCCATGACGTTCGTATCCACATATACCGGGTATACCGGATCGCAGACAGCGATTTTATTGTCCTGGTCAAAGATCTCCTGAATGTTTCCGGAATCTCCCTTTGCTCCGTCGGAGATAAAGATTTCGTCTGCGTAGATCTCACAGCCTCTTGCCTCATAATCATTCTTTGCCATTGCACTTCTCAGGAACTCGTATCCAAGATCCGGGGCATATCCGTGGAATGTCTCTGCGTGCGCCATTTCATCCACCGCGCTGTGAAGCGCATCGATAATCGCCGGTGCCAGCGGCTGTGTCACGTCACCGATTCCAAGCCGAATGATAGATTTGTCCGGATTTGCTTCGGTATATGCCGCTACCTTTTTTGCAATATTTGAAAAGAGATAGCTTCCTGGAAGTTTCAGATAATTTTCATTAATTTTAAACATACCCTGTCTCCTTCTCTTTATTTCTTTAGTGTATTAAACTCATGCCGCGTCTATCATAACACATTTCACGAAACACGTAAAGGAGATTTTTCAGATCCGTAGTACAATTTCGTACTACGCTTATTTTTTATCTATCCGACACTTCCGGGGTACTCCCCTTCACATACAAAACGGCATCCTCCGGTCAGATACATCTGCCCGTCACTGTCCCATTCCACTTCCATCATACCTCCCGGCATTTCAATATTCACTTTCTGTTTTGTTCTTCCGCTCCGGATGGCCGCCGCTGCCGCGGCACAGGCTCCGCTTCCGCAGGAAAGGGTCTCCTTACTTCCTCTCTCCCATACGCGGATTTTCATACCGGTCTCGGAATATACCTGCACCAGCTCTACATTAATCCCGTCCGGAAAGTCCGAATGGGTACTGACAGCTTCCGCCTTTTTCATATTCCATGTTTTCCAGCTTCCCTCCTCCGGCTCCATGAAAATGACTGCATGGGGATTTCCCATGGAGACAATCATCATCTCCGTCTTCTGTCCTTCCATCGAGATCACGTAAGGCTCCTCCTCAATAACCGGGGTGCCCATGGCCACTGTAGCCTTTCCGGAATCTTCCAGAATCCGGACCGTATGGATTCCACTGTCGGTCTCTACCGCAATCTCCTCTTTTCGTATCTTTTTATAATCATAGAGATATTTTGCCACACAGCGGACACCGTTTCCACACATTTTCCCTCTGGACCCATCCGCATTATACATTTCCATCCGGCAGTCTGCCATATCGGACGGACAGATCAGAATCATTCCGTCCGCTCCAACGCCAAAATGGCGGTCACTGATTTTTCTCGCCAGGGTCTGCGGATTTACGATCTGCTCTTTTTCCTGATCCACGTAGATATAATCATTGCCGCATCCCTCCATTTTTACAAAATGCATCTGCACAAATTCCTCCTGTTGTTTTCTGGTATTGTATGAAGAAAAGCGGCATTTTATGTCATCCTTGGGATCTGTCTTCCTTTTACATCCATGTGATAATTGTCTCTTAGTATCATCTCCGAAACCGGAACAATCTCATATGACTTTTCCTCTATGTTTTCGATCAGTTCTTTTAATGCATCTTTTGTAAATTTTGCTTCGCTGTTCAGACGGATAATGGCTCCATTCCGGAGCTCTTCACTTTCGACCACTTCCTTGATCAGACTTCTTTTCCCATAGTTTTTCCAGTCCCGGGAATCGATTGACCAGCAGATCGTAAAAAACCCTTCCTCCGCGGCAGTCCGGATCAGTGTGTCGCTGTATCGTCCATAGGGAGGGCGGAAAAGTTCCATGGAAATCCCTTCCTCTTTAGCGGTATGTTCTGCTTCCTGCAGTTCTGCCCTGATTTCCGCGGATGTCTGTTCCGACAGATTTTCATGGCTGACTCCCATCGTTCCGATGTCATGTCCTTCCGCTTTCATTCTTCCGACCAGATCCGGATGCTCCCGCATCCATCCGGCAGTCACAAAAAAGGTGGCGCGTATCTTCTCTTCTTTTAATATGTCCAGGATCTCCCCGGTCTTTTTGTCTCCCCAGGCTGTCTCAAAGGTCAGGGCCGCCTGTTTTTCATCCGTCTCCACAGAACAGACCGGCATTTCATGACCGTTTACGCTGTTTCCGACAGTGGTGTATTCTTTTACATACCAGATTCCGCCCGACAGCAGGAAACAGGCTGCCGCGGCAAAAAGGATGTATTTCTTCCATGCTTTTTTCTGAAAAGACATAAAAAAACTCCGGAGCATCTATTGTTCTTATAGTATATGCTCCGAAGTTTTCTTTTACGCATTTACCAGATTCCCAGAAAATGCTGTATCAGAAGGCTCATTCCCGCTATTCCGATCCAGCAGCAAAGTCCCATGAAAATCGGTTTCCCGCCTGTCTTGACCAGCTTCACCAGATTCGTATTAAACCCGATGGCCGCCATTGCCATAATAATAAAGAACTTACTCAGCTCTTTAATCGGTGCAGTCACTGTCACCGGAAGGGAAAATACTGTTGTAATGATAGAAGCGAGCACGAAAAACAGGATAAAAAACGGAAAGATCTTTTTCAGATCAAAGGTTCCGCCTGCCTGCTCTCCGTTTTTCTTTGCCTTTCGCATCTGCCAGATGGAGAGAACCAGTGTGATTGGAATGATCGCAAGAGTCCTTGTCAATTTGACAATCGTCGCCGCATCCAGCGTATTGCTGCCGTGAATTCCATCCCATGCCGCTGCCGCCGCCGTCACGGAAGAGGTGTCATTGACCGCCGTTCCGGCAAAAAGACCGAACCCCTCATTGCTCAGTCCCAGAACGGCTCCGAGTTTCGGAAAGATCAGCGCCGCGATCACATTGAAGAGAAAAATAACAGAGATCGACTGGGCAATCTCCTCATCGTCCGCATCAATGACCGGTGCCGTCGCCGCAATGGCCGAACCGCCGCAGATACTGGACCCCACCCCGACCAGCGTCGAGATTTTGGATGGAATCCGCATGACCTTGTGAAGTACAAAGGCAATCACAAGTGAGGTGGAGATCGTCGCAATGATAATTGGAAGAGACTGGCGTCCTTTCTCCAGAATATCCGTCAGATTCATGCCGAATCCAAGCAGAATCACCGCGTACTGTAAAATCTTTTTGGATGTAAATTTGATCCCCGGCTGAAGGGGCTCGCTTTTTTTCACTATCAGGGCAAGACACATCCCGATCAGAATCGCAAACACCGGCCCGCCGACTACCTCAAACTGTTTTCCAAGCAAAAACGCCGGAATGGAGATCAGCAGACAGAACAAAATACCTTTATAAGTTTCCTGAATTGTTTTCATGGTTATCTCCTCTCTTTTTATTTCTGGAAGTATCATATCAAAGGAAATGAATCATGAAAAATTATATATATTTATTTATGCATAAACATATGTTATGATTAGGAAAAGGAGGCATTCTTATGCTGGATTTTCGTATTTATACATTTTTGGAAGTCTGTAAATACATGAATTTTACAAAAGCCGCCGAGGCGCTTCATATCACGCAGCCTGCCGTCTCACAGCATATCCGCTATATTGAGGAATACTATCAGACCCGTCTTTTTACATTTCAGGGAAAAAAACCGGTTCTGACCGAGGCCGGGGAATATCTGCTCCACGCCTTTACGACATTGAGCCATGACCAGGTCTATCTGAAAGAGCAGCTCCTTTCCATGCAGAAAAAAAAGCCGGCCCTGATCTTTGGCGCGACTCTTACAATCGGTGAATATGTCATGCCGCGTTTTCTGATCGAATACCAGACACGGCATCCGGATACTGTCCTGACCATGATCACGGCAAACACTCACGAACTCCTCGACCGCATCTCGGACGGAGAGATTGATTTTGCGATCGTAGAAGGCTATTTTGACAAGACCCAGTATGACTATCTGACGTTTTCCTCGGAACCGTATATTGCCGTTGCAGGAACCCCGCTTTTTGAAGACTGCCGTCCCCGCTCTCTTTCGGAGCTTCTTGATCAGAAGCTGATTGTCCGGGAGCCCGGATCCGGTACAAGGGAGATCCTTGAAAAACATCTGGAAGCCCGTAATCTTTCCATTCACGATTTTTCCGGTGTTTCCGAAATCGGAAATATTCCGGCATTGAAAGCGGTTGTCTCAGCCGGTCTTGGCATTACATTTTTGTACCGTTCCGCTGCTGAAGAAGAGCTGAAAAACGGCATACTGTTTGACGTCACGCCGGAAAATTTCTCTATCACGCATGATTTTACTCTCATATGGCAAAAGGGAAGTATGTTTGCTTCCCGCTACCGTACTATTTTTGAAGAATGGAAGAAAAAGTTATGAAACTGTCAGTTACACGTCAAAGCATAGCACGCTGTCTGAAAATCATTCTGGGCAATTTTCTGATTACCGGAGCATATGCCTTTATTACCGTACCAAACGAGATCGTAAACGGGGGCGTTACAAGTTTTTCCATGATTCTTGGCAATTGGAAAGAAATTTTTCACAGGAACCGTATTCAGCTGTTTCTGTTATCTCATCCTGTTTTCCGTCCTGCACGGTCTGGGATATGCAATCCTGGTTCATCCGGTCATCGGCATGGTTCTGGCCGGGATCGGCTTTACTGCTCTTCAGTCGCTGACGCTGAATTGCCTTTTGAAAAGGAAAGAGTAATCGCGGTTCCTTTTCCAACCTCACTGTCAGTCCGGATTTGAATGTTATGGATGACCGCTCCATGCTTGACGATGGACAGGCCAAGTCCTGTACCTCCCGTCTCCTTGGAGTGGCTCTTATCCACCCGGTAGAAGCGTTCGAAGATCCGTTCCTGTTCTTCTTTCGGAATTCCGATTCCGGTATCTTTCACAATAATCTTCGGGCCGCTTAATGTATTGCCGACCCAGACATGTACATGTCCGCCCGGCTTATTATATTTGACTGCATTTTCACACAGATTCCAGACCATCTCATCCAGAACCCGGTAAACTCCTTCATATTCCACTTTCTCCCCGCTCAGTTCCATCGAAACATGGTGACGGTTGGCCATATTTTCCAGACGGATCAGAACGTCCTCGCAGATACTGTAGAGATCCACTTTTTCTTTTTCCAGTCCCACACCGCCTTCATCCAGTTTGGAAAGCTTGATGATATCCTCCACAAGCACAATCAGACGGCTTGCCTCTTTATAAATGCGTTCGGCAAATCCCGGCACATCCTCCTGCTTTACAAGCCCGCTTTTCATAATCTCCGCATAACCTGATATGGATGTCAGCGGAGTTTTCAGCTCATGGGAAACGTTGGCCGAAAACTCTTTACGCATCTGCTCATTTTTCTCTTTTTCTTTCTTCTGGTTTTCCATGCTGAGCAGAAGCGGCGTCAGTTCTTCGTATACATCGTTATCGATCGGATGTTCCAGATCCAGCTCATTAATCGGCTGAACGAGCCGGTTTGCCACCCACTTGGAAAGTCTCCACGCAACAATCACAAGGATCAGACCGATGCCGAACATGTAAGGAAGAATCCTTACTGCCGTACTGCTTACGCCGTCCATGGACTTCGCGACACGAAGAACCGTCCCGTCATCGAGAAGCGTGGCATAATAAAACAGCTCCTGCCCTACCGTCTCTGAGACCCGTTTGTCCTGTCCTGTTCCATTCTCAAGTGCTTCCATGACTTCTTTTCGCCGGGCATGATTCTCGTCCTTGCTGTCAATTCCGTGGGAATCATACAGTACTTTCCCGTTCTGGTCGATCTGTGTTACCCTCGTGTCGCTATTGACATCATCCATTTCCTGCAGATAATCACTTCCCAGCAGATTGATGGCTTCCTTGATGTAGGAAGCCTCCTGCCTTGCGTCCTGCTGCATGATCCGGTATGTCTGGTTGTAGACAATCCCGATAATAAATGCATATGATGTCAGGAGCGTCAGAACAATGACAAACACCATATTTCTCTGGATCTTGTTTCTCATACTTCCTCCTGGTCCTCCGTGATCCGGTAACCGACACCGCGTACGGTCTCGATTTCCTCTCCCGCTTTTCCAAGCTTCTGGCGCAGCGTCCGGATATGTACGTCAACTGTACGCGTCTCGCCGTCGAAATCATATCCCCAGATTTCCTCAAGAAGCCGGTCCCGTGTAAGGACAATTCCTTTATTGTGCATCAGTCTCTTGAGCATCTCGTATTCTTTCAGCGTCAGGCTGACATGCGCTCCGTCTACAAGGACCTCATGCTTCTTTTCATTCAGTACAATCGGGCCTGCCTTGAGTACTTCGATCTCTTCTTTTTTCTTCGTGCGCCGCAGGACCGCCTTGATTCTGGAAACAAGTTCCATCATTCCAAACGGTTTTGTCACATAATCATCCGCACCGGCGTCAAGCCCTGAAACCTTGTCGTACTCTGTTCCTTTCGCCGTCACCATGATGACCGGAATGTCTTTCGTCTTTTTATTGTTTTTCAGCTTTTTGAGAATGGCCATGCCATCCTCTCCCGGCAGCATAATATCAAGTAAAATAAGCTCTGGCAGCCGTTCTGCCAAAGCTTTAAAAAACACTTCGCCGTCTTCAAATCCTTCCGCTTCCATGCCTGTACTTGATAATGTGTATACTACCAGTTCTCTAATATTCCTGTCGTCTTCTACACAAAAAATCATTTCGTTTCTCCTGAATTTCTGTTTTCATGAACTTCTGTGGCAATGCGGTGATTTCCGGTGATGGAAAACTCTACCCATTCTGCAATATTGGTTGCATGGTCTCCGATTCTTTCCAGATATTTTGCAACCATGATGAGATCTACTGCTGCTTCGCCTCCATCGCCGCCTTCTTTGGCAATATAATCGATGATTTCCTGTCTGATCTTGTCAAAAAGTCTGTCTACTTCATCATCCGCGGTCATAACTTTTTTGGCCAGCATCATATTCTGTTCTACGTATGCACGAACACTTTCTCTGACCATTTTAGCCGCTGCCTGTGCCATCACGCCAATGTCTTTATTGTTTTTTTCCACTTTCAGATCTGTGGAAAGCAGAATCTCTGCGATATCGGAAGCCTGATCTCCGATACGTTCCATATCCGTAATCATCTTCAGAGCCGCTGAAATCTGGCGTAGATCCTTCGCCACCGGCTGCTGCTGAAGGAGCAGTCTCAGACAAAGTCTCTCAATGTCTTTTTCCGCCTGGTCGATCTCCTCGTCAGCCAGAATCACTTCTCTGGCCTGCTCTTCTTTTCCTTCCAGAATCGCTTCTGTCGCTTTTGTGATTGCGACCTCGCAGAGCTCGCCCATTGTTGTGAGCTGCTCTTTTAATGAGTCAAGCTGCATATCGAATTTGTTTCTCATATTTAGCCGAACCTCCCTGTGATATAATCTTCTGTTCTCTTATCTGATGGTATAGAGAATAATTTTTCCGTATTATTGTACTCAATCATTTCTCCAAGCAGGAAAAATGCTGTATTATCGGAAATTCGTACTGCCTGCTGCATGTTATGTGTTACCATAACAATAGTATAATCTTTTTTCAGATCTGCTGCAAGGTCTTCAATCTTGGAAGTAGAAATCGGGTCCAGCGCGGAGGTCGGTTCATCCATCAGAAGCACTTCCGGTTCTACTGCCAGCGCTCTTGCGATACAAAGTCTCTGCTGCTGTCCTCCGGACATGCCAAGGGCGCTTTTTTTCAGTCTGTCTTTTACTTCATCCCAGATTGCCGCGTTTCTTAAAGAACGCTCTACAATCTCATCCAGTTTTGCTTTGGAACGGATTCCGTGTGTACGTGGTCCGTAAGCCACGTTATCATAGATGCTCATCGGGAACGGGTTCGGTTTCTGGAATACCATTCCGACACGCTTCCGAAGTGTGTTGACATCCATTGATTTTGCGTAAATATCCTGTCCATCCAGAAGAATTTTTCCGTCAATCCGACATCCTTCTACCAGATCGTTCATTCTGTTCAAGGACTTCAGAAGTGTGGATTTTCCACATCCACTAGGTCCGATGAACGCTGTAATCTTATTCGGCTCAATTTCCAGGTTGACGTTTTTCAGCGCCTGGAAAGAACCGTAAAACAAGTCCATATCTTTAATATCTATTTTACCCATTACCGTGTCCCCTTTGTAAGTTTTCTGGCCGCAAATGCAGATAATGCATTCATTGCTACTACCACTACCAATAAGATAACTGCCGTCGCGTATGCCTGATCCATGTAAAGACCTTCACTTGACAGGTTGTACATGTGAACAGCCAGCGTACGTCCGGAAGACATCGGTGTTGCCGCAATATCCGGTACCGTTCCTGCCGTGTACATGAGCGCCGCAGTTTCTCCCATAATTCTTCCGATTGCCAGGATCACTCCTGCCATGATTCCAGGAACCGCTGCCGGAAGTACAATTCTGAAAATTGTACGGAGCTTTCCTGCACCAAGTCCAAAGCTTCCTTCCCTGTATGTATCAGGTACTGCTTTTAATGCTTCTTCTGTCGTTCTCATAATCAGAGGCAGGATCATGATAGACATGGTAAATGCACCTGCCAGGATGGAATATCCCCATCCGAGAGCCGTAACGAAAAACAGCATACCGAAAAGTCCGTATACGATGGATGGAATTCCCTGTAATGTCTCGGTTGTCAGACGGATGATTCCGACAAACCTGTTTCCTTTTTTCGCATATTCCACCAGGAAAATCGCGGAAAAGATTCCAAACGGAATCGCGATCACCAGTGACAGCAACGTCATGATGACAGTATTGATCAGGGCCGGCATCAAAGATGCATTTTCCGTATTATATTCCAGTGAAAACAGTGACGGCTTCAGATTCGGAACTCCGTTGATCAGAATATACGCAAGGAGGAACAAAAGTACTGCAAATGTAATTGCGGCTGCCGCATAAATCAGTACCCTTAAAATGATACTTTCTATTTTTCTGCCTTTAGTCATGTTCGCTCCTCCTGTTCAATAATGATACACACGCATTGATAATAAGAATGAATACAAACAGCACAACTGCTGTCGCAATCAGCGCTTCTCTGTGAAGATCTGCTGCATATCCCATCTCCATTACGATGTTTGTTGTCATCGTACGCACACCTTCCAGAATACCCTGCGGCATTCTCGGCTGGTTTCCTGCTACCATGATAACCGCCATCGTCTCACCGATCGCACGTCCGATACCGAGGACAATACCGGCGATCACACCGGATTTGGCAGCCGGGATTACGATACGGAAGATCGTTCTCTCCTTTGTTGCTCCAAGCGCGAGAGATCCCTCATAATACTGATCCGGCACACTTCTCATCGCGGATTCTGTAACCCCGATGATGGTCGGCAGAATCATAATTCCAAGAATAATGGATGCTGTCAGCATCGTCTGTCCGTTTCCGCCTATTCCCTGTGCTGCAGTATAATTTCTGATCATCGGTACGATCACAACCAGACCGAAGAAACCGTATACAACAGACGGAATTCCTGCCAGAAGCTCTGTCGCTGATTTTAAAAACGGATAAATCTTTTTCGGACAGTAATGTGCCATAAATACGGATGTAAAAATACCAATCGGCACACCAATCACGATGGCTCCCGCTGTTACATAAATACTTCCCATGATCATCGGAAGAATGCCGTAAATATTATTGCTCGGTCTCCACTCTTCCCCGAGCAGGAAGTCAAAGATTCCGATCTCTGACATGGCCGGGATACCATTTGCGAACAAGAAAATACAAATCAGTGCTACCGCTAAAACGGAAGCACAGGCAGCAAGGAAGAATACTCCCTGCATGCCTTTTTCCTTCCAATCTTTCATAATTACTCTGTTACCTCATCCCAAGAAGTGATTTCACCTGTGAAAATCTGTTTTACCTGATCTGTTGTAAGCTCATCTACGCTGTTGTCGTTGCTTACGATGACTGCGATACCATCTGTTGCGATTACTGTTGCTGTTACGCCCTGAGATGTTTCAGAATCTTTCAGTTCACGGGATGCCATACCGATATCGCTGATTCCTTCTACCGCATTGGATACACCTGTTGTAGAGTCACTTGTCTGAAGTTCAACTTTAACATCTGCATTCAGTTCCTGATATGCTTCAGAAAGTTTTTCCATTACCGGAGATACGGAAGAAGAACCGGATACTGTAACTGTTCCGCTTAATCCGGAAGCTGTGTACTCTGTTGTTGTATCTACCGGAATATATCCTTCATCAGCAACTACTTCCTGTCCCTGTGTGCTCATGATGAAGTTGATGAAATCCTGTGCTACATCGCTGAGTCCGTCTTTTGTTACGATGTTGAATGGACGGGACACTTTATAAGTACCGCTTTCGATGTTCTCTGCTGTTGCCTCTGCTCCGTCGATCTTCACTGCTTTTACATCATCGCTCAGAGATCCGAGGGATACATATCCGATTGCGTTTGGATCCTGTGCTACTGTGGAAAGCATAACAGATGTATTGTTTGTAACGGTTGCATCTGTTGTTGTATTATCAACTTTTTCTCCGTCTACTTCTTCTTCTACACCGAAGAGTTCTACGAAAGCTCCTCTTGTTCCGGAACCGTCCTCACGGGAAATAACGTTGATGCTTCCGCCTGAAGAAGATCCGCCGTCTCCGCCGTCGCTGCTTCCTCCGTCATTGCTGCTTCCGCATGCTGCAAGAGACATCATCATAACTGCTGCTCCAATAATTGCTGTAACTTTTCTGAATTTCATATTTTTTCTCTCCCTGATTTCATATTTTACATTTTTTCTTGTTTCCTTGTCGACAGTGCCTATCATAAAGCACAAATGTTAAATCTGTTAAAAATAAACGGTTAAATCTATGTAAAATATCTTCTCCCTTTCTTGATTTTTCATTCCAGAAACGGAAAATTAGTTTTTTATATGAAGAAATTGTAAAATCACTTTTCTTCCATCCGAGAATTTTACATGAATTTTATTGTTATATTTCAAACAATACTTGCCACTCCGATTACAGAATGATAGAATGAGTGCAAAATGTACTGAACCATTTCTTTATTATAGAAGGAATGTGGATTTTATATCAGTAGGAAGGGGAAAAGAAATGTCAGTAAAATCAGATCAGAAAAAACAGATCACAGGCCTGCTTTACTCCGTATGCGGCGGGGTGCTTTTCGCAGCCGGTGTCAATCTGTTTATTACACCGCTTGACTTGTACAACGGCGGTTTCATGGGAATTGCTCAGTTGATTCGTACCTTTTTAACTTCGGCTCTGCATCTTTCTTTCGGCCAGACCGATATCGCAGGTATCATTTATTTTATCGTAAACCTGCCTCTTCTGTATCTGGCGTGGAGCAAAATGGGACGTGGATTCTTTTTCCGTACCGTTGTCACCGTCATTGTAGAAACCGCAGCCCTTACTTTTATCCCGGTTCCGGAACGCTCTCTCATCGATGACCGTCTGACTTCCTGTGTCATCGGAGGTCTGGTGGCCGGATTTGGAACCGGGCTGGTACTGCGCGGCGGCAGTTCCGGCGGCGGCCAGGACATCCTTGGCCTTTATTTTACAAAGAAGTTTCGCAATTTCAGTGTCGGCAAGATGGCAACTATTATCAATGTCTTTGTGTACGGGATCTGTCTTCTGATGTTCAATCTGGAAACCGTGATCTATTCCCTGATCTACGGAGTCATTTCTTCCGTAGCATGTGACCGGATCCATATCCAGAACATCAATATGAGCGTCATGATCTTCACGAAAAAGCTTGGGATTTCCAAGGCGATCATGGAAGAGACGGGCCGCGGCGTCACCAACTGGGAGGGGGCCGGTGCCTACACGAACGAAACATCCTATATTCTCTTCGTCATGATTTCCAAATACGAAGTGAACCAGATCCGCCGGATTGTCCAGAGCATTGACCCGAACGCCTTTATGATCTTTACCGAAGGCTGTTCGGTGGAAGGAAACTTCGAAAAACGGTTATAAAAGGACACAAAAAACGAGCTCCGAAAAATTATTAACATTTTTCAGAGCTCTTTTTCTTTCTATCTTACGCCGGACATTCCTCCGCAAACAGCTTTTCTATTTCGTGATGAAGCCAGGATCTTTTCTGAATCTCTATGCCGCCGATCTCAATGGATCCATCGCTTCTCTGTACCGCTTTCCCGACTTCAGGAATCCAGCATGAGAGCACTCCTGTCCTTTCAATTCGGACTCTTCTTTTTCGTCCTTTTGTATCCAGGGCTTCCTGAACCAGTTCTTTAATCTGCTCTTTATTATAGTAGGAATCGTTCACGATAACGCCGTCCCCTGTCACAATAATCATATCTATTTCATCCTGATCACGCCCGTTCGGATTCTGATAAAGGTGTCTGTGCAGTTTATCCAGTAATGCTCCAATCCCAAAACCGGCCTTCGTTCCCAGAGTTCTTTTCATAAATATCCCTCCTTCGTTCTGGTATGAGGTAATTTTAGCACCGTCCTCATATCACTTCAACGAAAGATATTCTTTAGAAACTGAAGATATTCTGAAGGTCCGAAAGCCGGCATTCATTCTTTTTTAATATTTCCTTTTACAGAAGACTTTGCAAATCAGTATATTCCATCCGGAAACTGTCTGCCACATTTTTACAGGTCAGTTTTCCATCATAGGTATTGACGCCGGAGATCATGACAGGATTCTTCCTGCACGCTTCTTCCAGTCCGTGCTCCACAATGGCAAGTCCATAGCGCAGTGTTGCATTGGTCAGAGCGATGGTAGATGTTCTCGGTACCGCTCCCGGCATATTTCCGACACAGTAATGGATGATTCCGTCCACTTCATAGATCGGATCGTCATGGTATGTAACCTTCGTCGTTTCGCAGCATCCGCCCTGGTCTACCGCAACGTCCACAATCACGCTGCCCGGCTTCATCTCTTTTAAATAAGCTTTCTTCATCAGCTTCGGCGCCGCTTTTCCCGGGATCAGTACGCTTCCGATCACGAGATCCGCTTCCTTGACTGCATTTTCAATATTGGTGTCCGTGCTTACCAGTGTCTGGATCCTTGCGCCGAAAATATCATCCAGGTACGCAAGTCTTGGAAGGCTGATATCAAGAATCGTCACATTGGCGCCCATTCCGACCGCAATCTTGCAGGCGTTGGTTCCCACGGATCCGCCTCCGATAATGACGATATTGGCCTTTGGTGTTCCAGGAACACCGGATAAAAGAACTCCGGATCCTCCGAATGTCTTTTCCAGGTACTTTGCTCCCTCCTGGATGCTGAGTCTTCCGGCAATCTGGCTCATCGGCGCCAGAAGCGGAATACTTCCGTCCCGTTCGATCAGTGTCTCATAGGCAAATCCTTTCATGCCGGATGCAAGCATCGCATCAGTCAGTGGTTTGTCTGCCGCCAGATGGAGATAGGTGAATAAAACGAGATCTTTTCTGAAATAGCCGTACTCTTCCGGAAGAGGCTCTTTGACCTTAACCATCATATCCACGCCGTCCCATACTTCTTTTGCTGTATCTACAAGCTTTGCTCCGGCTTTTTCATATTCCGCATCCGTAAAACCGGATCCAAGTCCTGCTCCTTTTTCAATCCATACTTCATGTCCTGCGTTTACATAGCTTTTTGCATTGTCCGGAATAAGTCCTACACGGTACTCTCTGTTCTTGATTTCCTTCACACATCCGATTTTCATCGTTTGCCCTCCTTCATTTCATTTTGTAGAATCGCCTAATTTTTCGATTCTCTTTGTATCGTTTTCTACATTTCTCTAAATTCATGATACAACATCGGAATTGCATTTGCAATAATTGTTAATTTTTAAATTATTGCATATTTCTCCCTCAAGCTTGCCTTTTGCAGATATTTGTGATTAAATCAAGCTATATCAAACAGAAAAGAGGATCTCTATGAAAGCAATCCAGAATTTCATTCAAAACCAAAAATTAACGCGGGTGCAGTCGGCCCTCGCATCATTCGTATTAGACCATGCAGTAGAGGTCTGTTTTATGAGTTCCACCAAGCTGGCGGAAAAACTTGGCATCAGTGAGCCTTCTGTGATCCGGTTCTGCCGGGCTCTTGGCTTTTCCGGCTACACCGATTTTCAAAACGCGCTGCGGAAAGAATACCACGGTGATCTCTTCCGGATCTCGGACCGGCTCCCTGTCCCTTCCGACCGTGCCGCCGCCCTTTCCCGGCTTGATCTTCCATCCGATATTCTTGCAAATGAATATCAGAATACATTAGGCAATCTGGAGCAGGCCCTTGCCTCCAACCGTCCGGAGACGCTGGATGCAGCTGCGGATCTGATTCTTGCTTCCGGCCGGAAATACATTGTTGCTTCCCGCGGGAATGCCTGTCTTGGCGTCTATCTGAATCTGTATCTTCACCACATGACCGATCACGTCATCCATACCGCCTCCGCATCGGTCAGTCCTTTTGACCTGATGGCGGACATTTCGTCCGACGACTGCGTGATCGTTTTCAGTTTCCCGCGCTACTCCTCCATAGACGAACTGGCCCTGAAACTTGCTAAATCCGCAGGCGCAAAAGTGATTCTCTTTACCGACAAGCCAAGCGCCCTGTTAAGTGAATATGCCGACATTCTGTTTACCATTCCGGTCAACAGCACTTCTTTCTTTAATTCTCTGAGTGCCGCCCAGTTTCTGACAGAGGTGCTTTTAAATACCATCAGCAGGAAATGCAAAGGCCGATCCATCGAGCGCAAGCTCAAAAAGATCGACCTCTATCTGGACGAGTTCGGTACTTACTGAAACGTCCGTTCCTGTTCGGTTTATTCTATCTTCATCTTTGCCAGAGCTTCCGCAAACGCGTTGTTCAGCGGCTGCTCTGCTTCTTTTTGCTGCTGTTTCATGTAGCGTCTGACATCCTGTCTGCTGACATCTTTGCCTTCCCGCTTTCTTCTTGCCTCAAAGGCCGCCATCTTTTCTTTATGGCCGCAGGCACAGACAAAAGTCTGGTCCTCTCCTTTTCCGACAAGCTCCATCCGTTTATGGCAGACCGGACATCTGGCATTGGTTGTCCGCGAAACCGTCTCACGATATCCGCACTCCCTATCCTGGCAGACGAGCAGTTTACTGTTCTTTCCATTGACTGCCAGCATCCGTTTTCCGCACCGCGGACATTTCCGGTTTGTCAGATTGTCATGCCGGAAGGTCGCTTCGCTTGTACGGATGTCCTGCATCACATTGTTGGTATACTGCTCAATCTCTTTCATGAACGTCTTCTCTTTTTGCCTGCCGTCCGAAATTTTCTGCAGTTCCTTCTCCCATCTGGCTGTCAGCTCCGGCTTTTTCAGATCTGACGGAACAAGTTCCAGAAGCTGACGGCCCTTGGAGGTAATCAGAAGATCGTTCCCTTTTTTCTCCATATAAAAAGTATTGAACAGCTTTTCAATGATATCCGCCCTTGTGGCAACGGTTCCAAGCCCGCCTTTTTCCATGGAGGTAAGAAGAGTTGCCTCGGTATAGTGTGCCGGAGGTTTTGTCTTTCCTTCCGTCACTTCCAGCTTTTTGACAGGCAGGCTCTGCCCTTTCTTCAGTTCCGGCAGAATCTGATCTTTCAGGCTGTCATCTTCGTCTTCTTCTTCGATATCACTGTCATATACGGCTCTCCATCCGGCTTCCCGGATCGTCTCGCCTTTTGCCGCAAAGTGTTCTCCTTTGACCGACGCCTTGACGCTGATCTGCTCAAATTCAGCCGGCGGATAGAGCACCGCCAGAAATCTGCGTACGACAAGATCATAGATCTTACGCTCCTCCGAAGTCATATGAGTCAGATCCACGTACTGTTCTGTCGGGATAATCGCGTGATGGTCACTGACTTTGCTGTCATCCACAAACCGCTTGTCCGCTGTAAACTGCTTTCCATGAAGAGCACGTGCCAGCGCCCGGTACGGCCCGGTCTGGCATGCCTCGATCCGTTCTTTTAAGGTCGGTACGATGTCTGAACTCAGATATCTGGAGTCTGTCCGCGGATAGGTCAGCACTTTGTGGTGCTCATATAATCTCTGCATAATATTGAGAGTCTCTTTGGCAGAATATCCGAAACGACGGTTCGCCTCTCTTTGAAGCTCCGTCAGATCATAAAGTCCCGGTGCATACGTCTTTCTGGATTTTTTCTCCACGCTGTCCAGCACCAGCCGTTCTCCCCGGATCTCTTCGGAAATCCGACGGATCCGCTCCGGATCAAAGGATCTCGTACTGCCGGACTTTCCATCCTGCCAGGTAAAGCAGATCCCGTCCGCATAAACTTTCAGTCCATAATACGGCTTCGGCCGGAAAGAACGAATCTCATCCTCCCTGTTTGCGATCAGTGCAAGGGTCGGTGTCTGCACCCGCCCGCAGGTCAGCTTTGCGTTATATTTGCATGTCAGCGCCCGGGTCGCATTGATTCCTACAAGCCAGTCCGCCTTTGCGCGGGACCGGGCAGCATCATAGAGATTCTGATAGTCTCTTCCGTCACGGAGACGTCCAAATCCTTCCCGGATGGCCCGGTCCGTCACGGAGGAAATCCAGAGCCGCTTCACCGGTTTCTGATTTCCTGCCTTTTCAAGAATCCATCTTGCCACCAGCTCTCCTTCCCTTCCTGCGTCCGTGGCAATAATGATCTCTCCGACATCCTTTCTGTGTATCTGGCTCTTTACCGCATTGTACTGCTTTGCTGTCTGGCGGATCACGGAAAGCTTCCATGTCTTCGGCATCATCGGGAGCACATCCATCTTCCACTCTTTCCATTCCGGCTTATATTCTTCCGGATCAGCAAGTGTCACAAGATGGCCAAGCCCCCAGGTGACAATATACCGTTCTCCCTCGATGGTTCCCTGTCCGTTTTTCTTACATTTCAGCACCCTGGCAATGTCTCTTGCCACAGATGGCTTTTCTGCGATTACTAATGATTTCATAGTGTTCCTCTATTCATTCAAAATCGGATTCCCGTCCCGATCCGTTAAAAGTTCAAGCTGCCTGCTTTCCTCTTCCGCCTGCTCGAGACATTTCAGAATCGCTTCATTCAGCGAGAGCATTTTATCGTCCAGTTCTGATACCATTTTTGCACATTCTTTCAGCTCTCTGCTGATATACTCCGGCGCATTTCCTTCAAACTTATAGTAAATCTTGTGCTCCAGACTGGCCCAGAAGTCCATGGCAATCGTCCGGATCTGGATCTCTACCTTCGTGTCTACCACACTGTCCGTCAGGAAAATCGGAACCGAGATCAACATATGATAACTTTTGTATCCGCTTTCCTTCGGATGCTTGATATAATCCTTGATGGAAAGCACTTTCAGATCACTCTGATTGCCGATCATCTCAGCCAGACGATAGATGTCCGAAGTGAACGAGCAGATCAGTCTGACTCCTGCAATGTCATTGATATACTTTACCATATTTTCAATGGAACTTTCATGTCCCTGTCTCTTCAGCTTCTTGACGATGCTCTCCGGTGTCTTGATTCTCTTTTTGATATGTTCAATCGGATTGTACCGATGTACATGCTGGAACTCATCATTTAAAATTTCCAGCTTTGTGCCTACTTCTTTTAATGCCGCGTTATAAAGAAACATCACGGTTTTCCAGCTGTCTACATCTTCATAGTTTTTTACATTCATCCTTTTCCACCTTTCACGAAAAAGACTGCATTTTTATGCTTACCGCATTTACGCGCCATTTTATAGTATAACATATTTTTATATATTTGTCATTTATTTCACATTTTCTATATTATTTTCTCTACTATATTAAAATCTGGCACATCTTCATTGTGCATAATGCCGATTCATGGCTTTCGGGTGTAACACCTGCGCAGCAGGCCGGATCAACCCGGACCGGCAGCTCCGGCACATACGCTTTTGCCAGGAGGGCATTGGACACAACACAGATATCTGTGCAAAGACCGATCATCTCCACGGCATCAAATCCACCGTCCCGGATATACTCTGCAAGCGGAACGCTTCCGAATGTCGTCTTGTCAAAGACACTGCGGCCTTCCGAATACGGACGGATCTCCGGAATCAGCTCCCATCCTTTGTTTCCTTTGATACAGTGTTCCACCGGCAGGAGACGTCCCTCCTGAGTTTCCGGATACTGCTCTGTATGTGTATCTCTTGTAAAGACAATCTCCTGCCCTTTCTTTACATATTCCTCAATCTTGTTTTTGACATTGTCCACAATCCCGCAGGCCTCTTTCGTCCCAAGGCTTCCCGTCACAAAGTCATTCTGCATATCAATCACGACCAGAAGTTCTTTCATTTTCTTCCTCCTCCCTGCATGTTTTCTGTATTGTAACACGATTTCCAAAGTGCGTAAAGGAACCCTGGACAGACTTTACATTTCTTTAATAGAATGGTATGATGATCAAACAGAGAAAGGAGTTTTCAGGATGTTTCGATTGTGGGCAAAGACATGGAAGAACAACCGCATGCTGTCAGATACGGTGATCTGTGACGACTCATCCGACACAAGAACACATAAAGTATTCCGGGCTTTGGAAGAGATCTGTTATCAGTTTGATTTAAGCCAGCCGATCTGGCTTGACAGCAATATCAATGAGTTCCGGCGTCATGCCAAAGCGCGGTTTTACCAGGACAGTTTTATTGACAGTATTGACTTTGACTTTCTGGAAATCCAGGTCATCGAAGAAGATTAAGAGCGGCTGCATTATGTAAAACGGAGGGCTTCCCTCCGTTATTTTTTCATTTTCGGTTCAAAAATCCAGGATGCAAGATATCCGAAGACCAGTGCCGCCGAGATTCCTGCCGCGCTTGCGGTAAATCCTCCTTCAAAGATCCCGATGAATCCGTCTTTCAGGACGGCCTCTTTGACTCCCTGGAACAGAGTGTTTCCAAATCCAAGAAGCGGAACGCTTGCCCCGCAGCCGACCATTTCGATCAGGGGATCATATACGCCCAGAAATCCCAGCACAGTTCCGGATGTTACAAGAAGCACCATGACTCTTCCCGGCATCAGTTTTGTCCTGTCCAGAAGGATCTGTACAAGCGCGCAGATCAGGCCTCCTGCCCAGAACGCGTTAAAATATTCCATCGTTTCTCCTCCTTTGTCAACATGCACGTTCCAGCACAATGCCATGGGCAATGCCCGGAATGCTCTCGCCTTCATTGAAGCTGACCGTTGACATCAATGCACCGGTCGGGACAAAGAGTACTTTCTTCCACTCACCTTTTATGATTTTCGGAAGAACATAAGATCCCAGTGTCACTGCCGCGCACCCACAGCCGCTGCCTCCGGCATGGGTATCCTGTGTCTTCTGATCGAAAATTTTCATCCCGCAGTCCATGTGTCTTTCCTCAATGTCCACTCCGTTTTTCTTCAGAAGTTCCAACAGGATCGTGCTTCCAATATATCCGAGATCTCCGGTGACGATCTGATCATACTCTTCCATCTCCCTGCCAAAATCTTTTCTGTTTGCCAGAATGGTGTCACATGCCGCCGGAGCCATGCATCCTCCCATATTCTGGGAATCTTTCAGCCCGTAGTCTACGATTTTCCCAACTGTCACTCCGGATATCCGCACCTTCGATTTTTCCTTTCCGATGACAAAGGCTCCGCTTCCGGTTACCGTCCACTGTGCCGAGAGGGGCCTCTGGGAAGCGTATCCAAGCGGAAACCGGAATTCCTTTTCCGCGCTTCCAAAGTGGCTGGATGTGACCGCAAGAACGTAGTCCGCATATCCGGCTGCCACGCTCATCGCCCCAAGGGCAATGGCCTCCCCTGATGTGGAACATGCTCCAAACAGTCCGAATAAAGGAATCTGGAGGCTTTCAATTCCAAGGGAGGTGGCCGTTCCCTGCCTTAACAGGTCGCCGCCGAACAGAAAGCGGATCTTCTCCTGCGGAATCTGCGCCTTTTGTATGGCACGCAGACAGGCCCGTTTCTGCATTTCGCTTTCTGCCTCCTCCCATGTTTCTTTCCCGAAAAGATTTTCCTTGTCTTCTCCATGCTCGTCGAACAGTTTTCCAAGCGGCCCCTGGCTTTCTTTCTGCCCGACAATCGTTCCCGCGCTCAGCAGGAAGGGCGCCTCTGCAAATCCAAGACTCTGCGCTCCTTTTGCCATTCCGCTTTTCATCTGCAATCCCACCTTTCTCTACCAGCTGATTCCCGCTTTCAGCAGGAAATAGTAAATCAGTCCAAACAGCCAGCTCGTGACGATTCCGTACAAAATGACCGGTCCGGCAATAGTAAAAATCTTACATCCGATTCCGAACACCTGGCCTTCTTTTTTATATTCGATTGCAGGCGCCGCCACAGAATTGGCAAATCCGGTGATCGGGACAAGCGCTCCTGCCCCGCCCCATTTCGCGATTTTTGGATACAGTCCCAGTCCTGTCAAAACGACACTTAACAGAACAAGAATCATGGATGTATAACAGCTTGTTATCTCCTTGTCCATGCCGGTGCCGGACACATAATTGGAAATGATCTGGCCAATCGTACAGATCGTTCCTCCTGTGATAAATGCACGGAACATATTTTTCCAGACATTATGCACCGGTGTCTTCTGCTTTACATATTCTTCGTAGCTTTTCTGCTTTTTCGCCTGTTGTCTGTTAATCGGTTCTTTCAAACAGATCCCTCCTTACACGCCCCATCTTCCCAGAAAATAAACAAGCGCTCCCGCTGTTTTCCCAAGAGACAGGCCGATGATAATATATGGTATGGTTTTAATGATTTTCAGCCTCCGGATAAAGATCGGAAATACATTGAGAATATCTGCAAGCGCCATGGCCCAGCAGCCCACAAAGATTCCGGAAAACAGACCGAACAGCGCCAGAAGGAAGCTGCCTGCCGGTATCTTTATCTGATAGATAAAGAACAGATTGAACAGAATTCCGCCGAGGGCAATAGCATTTTCATACATCAAAATGTGTTTCCCGGTATGGGTCCTGTCCGCAAACACTGAAATCAGCCCAAGCCCGATAAGAAAAGAAAACATTCCCCCTGCAATGACCGCGCCGGATGAAAATCCGATGATTCCAAGAACGATCTGCTCAGCCCACATCTTTTTCTTCCTTCTTCCGTGAGTATTCATCGATCAGTGTCATCTCGATTTCCTCCTCGTACGTCCGCATTTCCACTTCCATCGGCGTCGGATCCACAGTAAAACGTCTTTTCCCAAAGTGGTTGAAAAACAGCAGAATTCCCACGCTCATCCCGATACAGTATGTCAGTTCCAGAATTCCAAAGCCGTCCGACCGGTTTCCTGTCACAAGGAAATAGATCTGATTAAACAGTTTTGGTACATCCACGTCATTGTTAAACGACATGATGGAAAACCCGGCACCGATAAAGGTTACAAGAAGTACAAACACACTTTTCAAAAACGGAATCACTTTCCCGTTCTTTTTCTGATCTTCGATGGTAATAATCAGATCTGTCTCGCCCATATTTTCCACGGTGAGATTCGGATAAATCTCATGGATTCTGGAGATAACTTCCAGAATGGATATGACATACCGTTTCTTTAAAGAGCCTCGGAGAAGTTTCACTGTCTTTAACCGGCTGACAACGGTCTGATCGGTACATTCCATCGAAAGCACATCCCCAAGAAGCACTTCTGTTTTTGCCAGTTCCTTATTTTTCTCCCCTTTGATATAGAGTGTATGTCCGGATGTTCCCATCGTTTCCTCCTTCTTCCATGCTGACACTGACAAGCGTTCCGTTTTCTTCCGATACGGGCCGTTGCTGTGACATTACGTAATACAGAATTCCCAGGATAACAGCTGATGTGACAACGCAGATCAGGCATATCCGGATTCTTCTTTTCGCCTGTTCCATTCTCCTTCACCTTTCCTTTCTTTCAAAGGTAGTATGTCTGTTCTGGCTTTTTTTATACCGGATATGCCTGATTCTTTTTTACGCCGGCGGACTGCCGTATTCTTTCATCCGTTTCAGGATCTTCTTTTCCAGCCGCGAGACCTGCACCTGCGACATGCCAAGCCTTTTCCCGGTCTCGGATTGGGTTTTGTTTTCAAAATATCTGAGATAAATCAGCTGCCGTTCCTCTTTTCCCAGCTTTTCCAGAAGGGAATATAGAAACATCTGGTTAATAATCTTTTCTTCTGTTTTTTCCTCCTTTTCCAGTTTTTCCAGAAGCTCCACCTCGCTTCCGTCTTTCTTGTAGACCGGCCGGTGCAAAGACTCCACTTCGGCAGATGCTTCCATAGCCTCTACCAGTTCTTCCTTTCCGATTCCGGAAATCTCCGACAGTTCCCGGATTGTCGGTTCCCGGTTGTACTTTTTCGTAAATTCTTCTTTCGCCTGACATGCTTTACAGGAAATTTCCTTGAGAGAACGGCTGACTTTGAGCATTCCGTCATCCCGGAGAAACCGTCTGATTTCCCCGGATATCATTGGTACCGCGTAGGTCGAAAAACGAACGTCGTATGTCAGATCAAACTTGTCAATCGCCTTTAACAGACCGATACTCCCGATCTGGAACAGGTCCTCTGCCTCGGTTCCCCGTCCACTGTATCTTCGAACAATGCACCAGACAAGCCCGACGTTTTCTTCTACAAGAAGTGCTCTTGCATCCGCGTCACCCTGATGTGCCTTTTCAATCAGCTCTGCGGTATGATCCATCCGTCACGTCCTTTGCCGATGATTTTCTTCATACGGACGGTTGTCCCGCATCCGGGACTTGATTCCACCGTCAGCTCATCCATAAAGGCCTCCATAAAGGCAAATCCCATCCCGGAACGGTCCAGTTCCGGCCGTGTCGTAAACATCGGCTGCATTGCTTCTTCAATATTTTCAATTCCTTTTCCTTCGTCCCGTACTTCGATTTCCAGCGCATGTCCTGCTGTCACACATCGGATGTAGATTTTATGTATTTCCTGATTGTAGCCATGAATCACCGCATTGGTGACCGCTTCGGAGACAGCGGTCTTGACATCCGCCACTTCCTCCAGTGTTGGATTGAGCTGTGTCATGAACGATGCCACTGCCACCCTGGCAAATCCTTCGTTTTCCGAGCAGCTGTCAAATATAATCTCCATTTCATTCGTATCCTGTTTCATTGTCTTTCCTCCTCGTAAATTCGAATAATCTTTGCAGCTCCTGACATTTTCAGGATCTTTTTCATCCGGTCATTCAGATTCGCCGCCCAGACTTCTCCTCCGGTCAGGCTCAGTTTTCTGTATCTTCCCATCATCACCCCGATTCCGGAGCTGTCCATAAAGCTTGTCTCCCCAAAATCAAAAATCACATATTTCACATGATTTCTTTCAATCTGCCTGTCTGCCTCCCTGCGGATTTCTTCCGTCTGATGATGGTCCAGCTCCTTTGGCAGAAAGATTGTCAGACAGTTTTCTTCTATCTGATATTTCATGCGGTCTCTCCCCTTTCCGTTGTTTCCTTTCCGGTTTTTCACGACACCGCCTTCCCGGGGTGTCCGCCGGAACAAAAAGAGGATGATGCACACTGTGCACCATCCTCTTTTGTAGTATCGGATCTTTTATCCGGCTGTTATTCTCCTGTATTTCCCGAACCGGCTGCATTCAGGCTCTCAAGAGCCGACTGCGCCTCCTCCGCCAGAGATGTACCGGAGAACTGCTCCGTTACTTTCTGATAATAGTTCTTTGCATTTTCCATGTCGCCTGTCTCCTCATAAGCCTGAGCAAGAAGATACATGGCGTTTCCATCGTCATAAGTCTCGTCCATCCTGACAACTTTCGACAGATTCTCGATTGCCGCCTCGTAGTTTTCCACATCCGAGTTGGCCACCCCCCGGTTGTACTGTCTCCGGCAGGCTGACGGGTAAATGCTCTCTGTCAGTTCTGTAAACTGTTCTTTTCCCAGATCTCCAAGAGAATCCTGATTGATGGCCAGAAGCTCATCCGCCAGGTTTTCATTCGACTCCGAGCCGTTGCGGTATTTGGTCTGAATATCCATCAAAGACTCGTAGCTGCTCTTTGTAGACTCCGCGGTCTCTTTTGCCGTCTGTGCCTCATCACTCTGGGTCCGGTAGCTTTCCAGCTCCTTTTCCAGGGCGCTGATCTCAGACTCCTGGGAAGCGATCTGGTCGCTTGCCTCCACAATGCTTTCATTCATCTGTCTTGCCTGAGACTCATTGACCGCCGGCATAATCAGGAACCACATCACTGCCGCTCCGACCACAAGGCCGATGACAATATTGGCAATCGTAAACGCCATTCCTTTTTCCCGTTCTTTTGTTTCCACCGGCTGGATGATTGTTTCATTGCCAAGTTTATAGCTTACGGTCTGCTGTTCCTTCACATCCTTCTGTCCGGACGTACGTTTTCTGTGCATCCGGTTCAGCTCGTAAATATAGTTCAGCGTGATCGGATCTGTCGTATCCAGTTTCTGTGCTTTTCTGAGCACCTGTCTTGCCTTAGCATACTGCTCCGTGTGCAGATACAACAGTGCCAGAAGCTGATATGCTTTCAGAAAATCAGGGTGTTCGGTTACGATCTTTTTCAGCTGGATGACAGCCAGATCTTCCCCTCCCTGTCTGCAGTACTGCAGGCACTGGTTGTACTTCTTCGCAGTCTGATCAACTGCTTCCAGATCCCCCCTGGAAGATTTGAATTCATCGATATAGTCGGATGCGATATTGTCAGCAGGAACCAGCTTCAGGCTCACTGTCCAGACAACAAGCGCACGCGTCACATCTCCTCTGCCATAATAGACAAGTCCCAGAAGATTCCTTGCATCCTTATTATATTTATCAAATTGAATACTTTTTTTCAGTGAGTTTTCTGCTCCTGTCAGGTCCCGTATTTTCGCTTTTCTCAATCCATCATTATACCAGTACAGGGACCGGTACCTCAGTTCTCCTCTGATATCCATTTATATCTCCCCGTTCTGTTATCTCGTTGTTTCCAAGATATCTTTTAAAAGATCCGACAGATCCGTCAGATCCTCACTCAAGGCCTCTTCTTCGATCTCGTCTACTTCCAGGCTTGGCTGAAATTTCTTCAGTTCTTCTTCAAAATTTAACATCTGGCTGCCTCCCTTAGTAATGTTTCCATTTCTCCTACAAGGTACAGGGAACCAAAACAGTATACCTGATCCTGTTCCCGTTTGCAGGCAGTGACATAGCTGCACGCCTCTTTTACCGTATCTTTGACTACCACGCGGCTGTCCGTCCATTGAGCAAAATCCTTCTGAAGCTCTCCGGGATTTACTCCCCGCTCATCCGGAATCTTTGTTACAACAATCAAATCTGCCGGAATTTCACGGCAGACAAAACGGATCATTTCATGATAGTCCTTTTCCTTCACCGCGGAAAACAATACGATCAGCTTTCCATCCGGACTGCGAAATTTCTCCTGCATCCGGATACTTTTCGCAAGCGCTCTGACAGCCGGCATATTGTGTGCACCGTCCAGTACGATCCCCGGAAGCGCTTCCTCCATCCTTCCCTTCCAGGACGTCGTCTCCAGAATCTTCCTCCACGATGCCGTCGGCTCTTTGACCAGACGCTTCATTGCCTCCAGCGCGAGCACTGCATTCATCGGCTGATACGATGCTGTCGTCGGCAGTTTCCACATTGCAGTATCATCATACCGATTTGACGTTGAAAATTCAAGATCCTTTCCCGTAATTTTCATGATTTTGAACGCATTTTCCGAGATTTCTCTACATTCCGCGCCGGCATTTTCCGCCGTTTTTTTCAGGACACCAAGTGCCTTTTCATCTGTCGCGTCGCAGATCAGCGGCACACCCGGTTTGATGATTCCCGCTTTTTCCGCAGCAATCTTTTCGATCGTATCTCCCAGAATCTCCGTATGATCCATTCCGATGGACGTGATCACGGTCAGGACCGGATGTTCAATGCTGTTTGTCGCATCCAGTCTTCCTCCGAGACCGGTCTCCAGAATGATATATTCCGCCTCTTCTTCGTCAAAGAATTTCATCGCCATTCCGAATAAAAACTCAAAATAAGTCGGGTGGCCAAGTCCTTCTTTTTCCATCTCTCCGGCGGCTTTTCGAACTTCCTCAAATATCCGGACAAATTGTTCTTCGGATATCATTTCTTCGCCGATACGGATCCGCTCCCGGATCGTAACAAGATGAGGGGAAGTAAACAGTCCCGTCTTCTTCCCCTCTCCGGTCAGAAGCGCCTGCAGATATCTGCACACGCTTCCTTTCCCGTTGGTCCCTGCCACATGGATGATCTTTTTCTCGCGCTGGGGCATACCCAGATACGATAAAAATACTCTCGTATGGTCCAGGGAATGTTTTTTTGCAAACATCTGAAGCCTGTCAATATAGTTTACCGCTTCTTCATAATTCATCATATTATTCCTCATCACTTGTGCCTTCAAACGCTTCTACCCAGTTCTTTGCCGGCTCATCCTGTTCCTCTTCCGGAGCCAAGGTGAGCGTTCCGTTCTGGTAGACATATTTCTGAGAGGTGGCAAATACCGTACTGCTGGATCCCATCTGGATCACAGTGATAATATCTCCGTCCTCCAAAGCACAGTCATTTAACACCACATGGGTATTATTGAGGAACTTACTGTCCTGCTGTTCCCCGTTGACAAAGATCTTGCTGTTCCGCGTCATATTTTCTCCGTACAGACTGTAGGAATTTTCCTCTCCAGGCTGCGGCACAATATTATTCAACGTCACATCCTTGACACCCATTCTCATATGTCCTTCCGTGATCGGCGGGTTGCCGTCGTATACGTACTGCTCTCCGTAGAGAATGTCATACTGCAGAAGTTCCAGATCCTTCAGATAATCCTCGGTCTGTCTTCTCTGCTGATGGTAATTGAATACCGTTCCCGACTGGATTCCAAGACGTTCAAACACATCTGCCATAATCTGGTAGGACGGAATATTTCTATCCTCTTTCTCAAGACCGATGTTGTCCCAGATCACGTAATTGGTATTGTAGAGATACCGGCTCTTCAGATCTTTCGCCTCCAGTCCCATGGTCGGAAGGTGGTCTCCGTAAAACACGATGACGCTTGGCTCATCTCTTTTTTCTACCTCTTCCACAAGGTGCCGGGCGAACTGATCCATCTCGTAGATCTGGTTTACATAGTATTCCCATGCATTCTGCTTCTCCTGGTCTTCCATTCCGGATACCGTAATTTCCGGATTCTCAATCACTTTCTCTGTCGGATAATCCCCGTGTCCCTGCACACTGATAGTAAAGACAAAATCCTGCTGTTCATCCGAATCCAGTGCGTCCATGATGTGTTCCACAAGAATATCATCCTTTGACCAGTTATTCGGTGTAGTCTGAAGGATATTCATAAATTCCTTGCTCGTAAACGTATCAAATCCGGTATTATTGTACACCCGCGCACGGCTGTAGAAATTTCCTCCGTTATTGTGTATTCCGTGAGTTCCGTATCCGAGGGCAGAAAGCGCTGTTGCCGCACTTTCGCAGACTTCCGTCTTTAATTTTGTCTTAAATGGATACTCGCCCGGTCCGAAATACCGCATGTTCATTCCGGTCAATACCTCAAACTCTGTATTTGCAGTTCCCGCACCGACAGACGGTACCTTGAAGTATCCGGTCGAATACTCATTAAACAATGACCTCAGGAACGGAATCGGGTCCTTGGAGAGCTGGTAGAATTCCACCTCCGTCGGATCAAAGAAGGATTCCAGCTGCACAAAAATAATATTTGGCATCTCGCCTTCTTTCAGACTTGTTTCACTCTTTGTCAAAGTTCCGTCCTTGTTAATCTCATCGATCGTCTCTTCACTGTATCCGTTCGGTTTATCAATTCCCGTGTTGAACAGACTGGCAGAAAAGCAGTACGGAAGTCCATAATCTTCATATGCAAAAGCAATATTTCCAAAATAAGTCGATACCACACGATGGTCAACCGCAAGATTTGTCAAAACCACATATGCTCCGCAGCAGATCCCGACACCGGCCAGCGCGAGCCACCTGTGCATCTTCCCCTGATACTGTCCGCCCCGGCGCCACATGGCAATCACCCATATGATCACCGCAACAACACCGACTGCCATAATGATCAGCTCATAGACAGCAAAATAATTGGTAAACAGGGACAGTCCTTCGGTCAGTGCCTTCAGGTCCTGTGCATTAAACGGCGTGACCCTCTTTAAAAGCATCGCTCCGTTTACAACTCCAAGCATCAGCCAGAATACACTGATCAAAATCCGAACAAACACCCTCCGCCGGAACAGATACACAATCGAAAAGGTCACAAAAATCATAAACGCATTGTAAAGAAATACAAGCGGCGTTTCCACCATATAATTCCATGCCGCGAAAACAGAATGGCGTGAAATACTTTCAATGATCAGGTTGATGACCATTGCCCAAACCGCGTGAAGCGGAAGGGAAAAAATATTCATCCACTTGTACACCGGCGCCATCTTTCTGGAAAAAGCGCTGTTTTTGCGTTCTTCCAGAATCCTCTGCCGGCGTTCTTTTCTTTTTTTCAAATTGTTCTTAATATCCTCTCTGCTCAGGTGCCGCAGTCTCTCTATCTTTCCTTTGATATCCGGTTTCTTAAAATGGATTTTCTTCATGATTTCCCCTTGTCTGCTACTTCATGATCGATGCAAGACGTTCCTGAACCTGTTCCATCATCTGTGTATATTTTTCCAGCTTGGCCCGCTCTTCATTGACCTTTGCCTCCGGCGCCTTACTCATGAATTTTTCATTGTTCAGCATACCGTTTACACGGGCAAGTTCTTTTTTCAGCTTTTCCTCTTCTTTTAAAAGTCGTTCCTTTTCCTGCTCGAAATCAATCAGATCCTCAAGCGGCATATACACTGCTCCATCCGGAACTACAATAGAAACCGCATCTTCAGAGATTCCCTCTTTTGTTCCCTGAATGATGAGATCGCTTGCATTCATCAATGGTTTCACTGATTCTTTTAATGTTTCAAACCCCTCACAAAGTGTCTCATTCTCACAAACAATAAATACTTTTGCCTTCCGGCTGTTTGGCACGTTCATCTCAGCACGTGCATTTCTTACACCCCTTACAATATCCTTGACATGATCAACGATATTTTCTTCCTCCGGGAAGTTCAGTGCTTCATCGTATTCCGGCCAGTCAGACATCATCAGAGATTCTTCTGACGGAACAAGGGCGCTGTAGATTTCTTCTGTCACAAACGGCATGTACGGATGCAGAAGTTTAAGTGCGTCCGCAAGAACCGTTTTCAAGGTCCAAAGCGCTGCATTGGCTGCCTTATAATTATCATCGGAATGGTAAATACGGTATTTTGCCATCTCGATGTACCAGTCACAGAATTCATCCCAGATAAAGTCGTATACTTTCTGTACTGCAATTCCCAGTTCAAATTTATCCATGTTTTCCGTCACATCTTTGATCAGACGGTTTGCTCTGGAAAGGATCCACCTGTCAGCTGCTGTAAGATCCTGGGCATCCGGACGGCTGATCACTTTATCTTCCATATTCATCAGGATAAACCTGGAAGCGTTCCATACTTTGTTTGCAAAGTTACGGTTTGCTTCTACTTTTTCTTTATAGAAACGCATATCGTTTCCAGGCGCGTTTCCTGTCACCACCGTAAGGCGGAGCGCATCGGCGCCGTACTCGTCGATAATCTCCAGCGGATCGATCCCGTTTCCAAGAGACTTGCTCATCTTTCTTCCCTGGTCATCCCGGATCAGGCCGTGGAAGAATACCGTGTGGAACGGGCATTTTCCGGTCTGCTCAAATCCTGAGAATACCATACGGATTACCCAGAAGAAGATGATGTCATATCCGGTTACAAGGACATCTGTCGGATAGAAGTAATCCAGCTCCTCTGTCTGATCCGGCCATCCAAGTGTGGAGAACGGCCACAGCGCGGAGGAGAACCAGGTATCCAGTGTATCCTCATCCTGTGTAAAGTGCGTGCATCCGCATTTCGGACATACGGCCGGAGCTCCGCCTCTTTGTACAATCATTTCGCCGCATTCGTCGCAGTAGTATGCCGGAATCCGGTGTCCCCACCAGATCTGTCTGGAAATACACCAGTCACGGATATTGTTCAGCCACTGCAGGTATATTTTGTTCATACGCTCCGGAATCAGCTTTAATTCTCCTGTCTCCAGCGCTTTGATGGCAGGCTTTGCAAGCTCTTCCATCTTGACAAACCACTGCTGCTTGATTAACGGCTCGACCGTCTGCTTACATCTCTCGTGTACACCTACATTATGTGCATAATCTTCCACTTTTACCAGATATCCCTGGTCTTTCAGATCCTGAACGATGGCTTCTCTTGCTTCGTAGCGTCCCATACCTGCGTACTTGCCGCCGTTTTCGTTGATCGTCGCATCATCATTCATGATGTTGATCTCTTCCAGACCGTGTCTCTTTCCGATCTCGAAGTCGTTCGGGTCATGTGCCGGAGTCACTTTCATGGCACCGGTTCCGAATTCCTTGTCTACATAGGCATCCGCAATGATCGGGATTTCCTTATTTACAAGCGGCAGAAGCGCTTTCTTTCCAATAATATCGGTATAACGTTCATCTTCCGGATTTACTACAATCGCAGTATCTCCAAGCATCGTCTCCGGACGTGTCGTCGCAATGACAAGGCTTCTGTCTGTGCCTACGATCGGATAACGGATGTGCCAGAAATGTCCGGCCTGTTCCTCATGCTCTACTTCCGCATCAGAAAGGGAAGTCTGGCATACCGGACACCAGTTGATGATCCGGGAACCTTTGTAGATATATCCTTTTTCATAAAGGCGTACGAACACTTCCTCTACAGCCCTGCTGCATCCTTCGTCCATCGTGAACCGCTCTCTGTCCCAGTCACAGGATACGCCAAGTTTCTTTAACTGGGATTCAATCGTCCCTGCATACTCCTCTTTCCACTCCCAGACACGGTCCAGAAAGCCTTCTCTTCCAAGCTCCCTCTTGTCGATGCCCTCTTCTTTTAACTGATTCGTCACCTTAACTTCGGTGGAGATCGCCGCATGGTCCGTACCCGGAATCCAGAGGGCATTGTATCCCTGCATTCTCTTATAACGGATCAGGATATCCTGAAGCGTATTGTCCAGGGCATGTCCCATGTGCAGCTTTCCTGTGATATTCGGCGGCGGCATCACCGTCGTAAACGGCTTTCTGCTCCTGTCTACTTCTGCGTGAAAATACTTATTCTCACACCATTTTTCATAAAGCTTCGGTTCAATCTCCTTCGGATTGTACGTTTTGTCCAACTGTCTGCTCATCATTACCTCCTCATTTCAAGCGTTCCTGTGAATAACAAAACGCCCTTTACATATGTAAAGGGCGTCAAAACGCGGTACCACCTTTTTTATACACCTGTCCTCTCTGACAGATGTATATCTCTTCGTTCTATAACGGGAACTACTCCGGGATCTCCTACTGTCCTTTCTCTCAATCGGACACATTCAGACATCCGGCTCCAAAGCTACCTTCCACAACTCCTTCTTGTAATCACCTTCCAGCCAGCGGGTAATTCTCTCTGTCAAGGGCAGGTGTGTACTCCTCTTTATCAACACCTTTAAATATGAAACTATGATAATCATAGTCATCAGCCCCCGATTTGTCAAGGAGTTCATGGAATTTTCATGGAATCTTAAGGTTCTAGGCCTCTCCCTTCAGAAACTCTTTCAATTCTTCGACGGAGTCAAAAATCATATCCGCTCCGGCCGCCTCCAGCTCCTTCCGGCTTCCGAATCCGTAGAGGACTCCGGCTGAGGCAAGTCCGAATGTCCTGGCTCCAAGGATGTCATGTTCCCTGTCTCCCACCATGATAACCGATGGATCTCCCGGTTTTTTCCCGCACGTTTCCAGCGCATAGGCAATGACATCTTCTTTTGTCAGCCTGCTCTCATCCATGGTCGCCCCGCATATGTAAGTGAAGTATGACTCAATCCCGGCATCTCCGGCAATGATTCCGGCATAATGTTCCGGCTTGGAGGTGGCCATGACAATACGGAGGCCTGCTTCTTTGAGCTCCCGCAGCATGGTTTCCACCCCGTCGTACAGACGGTACTCATACACACCTTTTGTTCCGAAATTTTCCCTGTAATATTCCACCGCTTTTCTTGCCTCTGTTTCACTCAGCCCGGTGTATTTCTGGAACGAAGTGAGAAGCGGAGGCCCGATAAACGGAAGCAGTTCCTTTCGTTCCTTTTCAATTCCAAATTTTTTCAGAGCGTAGACTACTGAATTGATTATTCCCGGCTCCGAATCGATGAGCGTTCCGTCCAGATCCAGAAAGACGGTGTCAAATCCTGGTATTCCCATGTTCTTCCTCCTGTTTTCGTTTCAGTGCATTAAGCATTTCCTTGTCCTGAGCGCTGACCCGTCTCGACTCTCTGCATTTCTGGATCGCCTTGTTGTGGGTCCAGATATCCAGCTTCTTTTCTTTCAGAAGTCCAAGTACTTTTTCCGGGTACTTCACATATGCGGTTGCCACGCCCCAGGCGATCCCCATCCGGACATAATAGTCTTCTGACCTGATATCCGCATACCGGCGCAGTACTTCATCTATATACCGGTCATTCAGGAAATGGTCCATCAGTGCGATTACACCAAACCGGAGCTCAAATTCCCGGCTGCTGTTCAGCCATTTTTCCAGATAGGAAAACCAGAATTCCGGATCCTTTTCCATCCATTTATACGTGGAAGTGCTGCAGTCACAGTCCGCCCAGGACAGAACTCCCGGTACCCAGATATCGAGCATGGCCGCATGTTCTTCTCTGGATGCTTTTCTGTATCCGGAAGCCATCCCAAAGAGCATGTGCTCTTCCTGATAGACGCAGCTCCCATGATCCCGGAGCATTTCATCAAGCCATCCGCCCTCCGGCTCTTTTGCCGCTTCTTTTGCAAGTTCCCGAAGCTTCGGTATCCGGATGCCAAGCGTCGGCATGGACGGTGCATTTAAAATCCGGTCGTTGAATTCCTTATAGGCTTCATCGGACAGCGTCTTCAATCTGTCCCGCATTAGTTCCCGTTTTCCCATACTCTTTTACTTATCCTCTCTGAATCCCGCGAACAGGATATCGTGATTAATCATTCTGTAGAATCGTTTTTTGATTTCCTCATAATCTTTTGCCGGCTGCGCCATCAGCCACATGAGTTTTGTAATCGTAGCCTCCAGTGTCATGTCATAGGCTTCCAGAAGATCAAAATCCTGCTTTACCTTTTTTCCGACCTCGTAGACTGTCATATTGCTTCCTTCACTTACAACCTGTGTCGTCATGACAATCAGTTTTCCTTCTTTTTTCCACTTCTTCATTCCCTCATAGACTTCCGCAGTAATGCTGTCCGGAAGTCCGCCTACGCCAAAGCTCTCGATCACGACACAGTCATACTGTTCCAGAATCTGAGTCAGCACGCCGCTTCGCATGCCCGGAACCAGTTTCAGCACATAAACACTATCTTTCATGTCATGGTAAAACCGTACTTCTCCCTTATGCCGTACCGGCGGGATGTACCGGATCACCTGACCGTCCTGAATCACAGCCGGGTACGGGAAATTAATGCTGGAAAATGCATTGTAGCTTTTTGCCCGCTCCTTTTTCGCCCTTGTTCCGATAATGACTTTGCCGTCAAACACGATGCTGACATCTTCGGAATCGTCATCCGCCGCGTAGATAAAGCTGTCCAGCAGATTGGTCTTTGCATCCGTCACGTCCATATTGATCGGCTTCTGTGCTCCGGTCACGACAATCGGCTTTGGGGAATTCTGAATCATATAGGAAAGCGCCGCCGCTGTGTAGGCAAGGGTGTCGGTTCCATGGCAGATCACAAACCCGTCATAGGCATCGTAGTGCTTCTCCACCGCTTCCACCATCAGCTTCCAGTGCTCCGGTGTTACATTGGTGCTGTCGATATTGCACACCTGCAGCGTCTCCACCCCACATACATGTTTCACCTGAGGAATGCAGGCCAGAATGTCATTCGGCGTCAGGCCCGGGGCCAGTCCGTTTTCCGTCTGCTTTGAGGCAATCGTCCCTCCGGTTCCAATCATCAATATTTTCTTCATTTGGTTTTCCTCTCTTTACATACTTCGTTCCATCAGTGAAAAGCCCCACCGGATGTCCGGATGGGGATTATTCTATGATTTTAGTATAAGGAAATTCCGGCCGGAAATCAACCGGCTTATAGGATTTTGCATCCTTTTATGATAAAATGTAGATATTCGGCCACAAGGCCTGATTGCAATAAAGCTTTTACAAATGGGGGATTACAAATGAGACAAAAGATTGATTTACTGAACGGACCGGTTTTCCCGTCACTGACCAGACTTGCTCTCCCGATTATGGCGACATCTCTTGTCCAGATGGCATACAATCTCACCGATATGATCTGGATCGGAAGAATCAGCAGTGACGCGGTCGCATCTGTCGGGGCTGCCGGCATGTACATGTGGTTTGCGAATGGAATCACTGTACTTGCAAAAATGGGCGGACAGGTCAAGGTCGGACATTCTCTTGGCGCCGGCGAACGGACCGAGGCATGCGGCTATGCCCGGAATGCGATCCAGCTTTCCCTGATTCTCGGACTTGCCTACGGCATCATCTGCCTTCTTTTTCAAAAGCCGCTGATCGGATTTTTCCGGCTGAATTCTCCGGCAGTCATTCAGAATGCAGAAATTTATCTTGCCATCACCTGCGGGCTTGTCGTTTTTTCCTTTTTAAATCAGGTTTTTACAGGAATTCTGACTGCCATGGGCAACAGCCGTACTTCCTTTCTCGCAACCGCTGCCGGTCTTATCATTAACATCGTTCTGGATCCGGTTCTGATCTTCGGCATCGGTCCGTTTCCGAAACTTGATGTGGCAGGTGCTGCAATTGCCACAGTATTTGCCCAGGCTGTGGTCACCGTCGTTTTCCTGCTTTCAGTCAGTAAAGAGCCGGATATTTTTATGAATCTTCACTTTTTTACAAAGCCTCAGCTTTCTGTGCTAAAAGAGCTGATCCGTATCGGACTGCCTTCTTCTGTCCAGAGCATGATTTTCACCGGCATTTCCATGGTAATCGCCCGGATTGTTGCCGGATTCGGAGATTCAGCCGTGGCTGTCCAGAAAGTCGGCTCTCAGATCGAGTCTATTTCCTGGATGACGTCGGATGGATTCGCCGCCGCGGTCAATTCTTTTATCGCCCAGAATTTCGGCGCAGGCAATGCTGCAAGGGCAAAGAAAGGCTACCGTTGCTCTATGGTGGTCGTCCTGCTGTGGGGTGTCTTCTGTACGATCGTCCTGATCGTCTTTCCGGCGCCGATTTTCCGGATTTTCATTCCGGAGACGGACGTCCTCCCGATGGGAGTGGCTTACCTGCAGATCCTCGGGGTCTCACAGCTGTTCATGTGTATGGAAATCACGACCGCCGGAGCATTTTCCGGGCTTGGGCGGACACTTCCTCCGTCTGTCGTCAGCATCACGCTTACGACAGCAAGAATTCCTCTTGCCCTGCTTTTGATCTCTACGCCGCTCGGACTGAACGGAATCTGGTGGAGTATCACGATTTCCAGTATTTTCAAAGGGCTTGTCCTTACGGCAGCCTTTAAAAAGATGGCATTTCGGCCTGCAGCGCAGTAACATAACATATTCAGGAAAGAAAACAGCAGGTGCGGAAGTGAATGTCCTGCCTGGGCATCATACCACTTCTTCACCTGCTGTTTTTTTGATCTATCACATTTTCTGTCAGTTCCCGCCAAAATGGCGGTCCACCAGATGGCAGTACTCTTCATACGCCGGCACTCTGGCAAATCTCTCCCGCAGTGCCTCCTGAATTCCCCTGTAATACCAGCCAATTGTTTTTTTATCCTTCATACGGAAACGGTTCCACAAGTCTTCGCCGACCACCGGATAGTCACGGTCAATATCCCGCATATTGGAAAGCTTGTCCGCAAGCCCGATCATCTGCACCTCAAAAGACGCCGTCCGGATCCGCTCGATGGTCGAACCTTTCCTCTCCATCCAGGATTTGGATTTGTCCTCGCTCTCCTGGGCAACCAGCGATGCAACACGCTCCGAAAAATTCTCCGCAAGGACCTCCCGCGTCACCCCCTTGCAGTCCTCGATCGTATCGTGCAGAATCGCTGCGCTGATCACCTCTTCATCGGTTGTCATCGTCGAGACGATATCTCCCACTTCAATCGGATGAACGATATAAGGACGCCTGGTCCCTTTTCGAAACTGTCCTTCGTGTGCCTTTGTCGCAAATTCGATTGCCCGGTCTATCATCATATTTGATTTCCTTTCCAACTGTTTGCATTTACACTTTAAGGTTACCACTTTGAAAAATAAAATCAAGTTTTTTCTTTCATACATGTCACTTCTGACGTATACTGGATGATGTCAACATATATGTAATGTCAACATATATGTAATGTCAACATATATGCAAAAAATGTTCAAAAAGGGGATATCTAAGATGAAACAAAAATCAGGTGTACTGATTACCGGAGCTTCCAGAGGCATCGGACGGGCATGCGCCCTTCTCCTTGCCGGACACGGTTTTCATATTTTCTTAAACAGCGCACATCATATAGAAGCACTGGAGGAAGTCCGCCAGGAAATTCTCTCGATTCCAGGCGGCTCCTGCGAACTCTGCCCGGGGGATGTCGGCAACCCGGACCAGGTCCGTAAAATCTTCGCAACGATTGCCAGTTCCGAACATACAGACGGAGGACTCGACATCCTGATCAACAATGCAGGCATTTCCCACATCGGCCTTCTGAGCGACATGACCGATGAGGAGTGGAGCCGCCTGATCGCCACCAACCTCTCCTCCGCCTTTTACTGCTGCCGGGAAGCCATCCCTCATATGGTGTCCAAAAAATCCGGAAAAATACTCAACGTCTCCTCCATGTGGGGACGAAGCGGCGCATCCTGCGAAGCAGCCTACTCCGCATCCAAAGCCGGCATCCAGGGACTGACCCAGGCCCTCGCCAAAGAACTCGCTCCAAGCAATATCCAGGTCAACGCCATCGCTTTCGGCGTCATTGACACCGACATGAACCGGATGCTCGATGCCGAAGAACGACGCGCCCTCGCAGAGGAGATCCCTGCCGGCTACTTCGCCTCACCCGAAGAAGCAGCCCGGATGATCTGGAACACCCTCAACGCACCCGCCTACATGACCGGACAGATCATCGGGTTCGACGGCGGATTCCTGTAACCCGGACAACGGTGTGTAACACACAAACACTAAAAAAATTCCATTACGCCCAGACGTAACAGAATCTCAACATTTACAATATTTACTTCATATTTGTCACACTTTTTCCATTAGGGACGTGTTCCGATGCATCGGAACACGTCCCCAAAAATAAAATCTATTGTTTTATGCACCATGTGAATCCGTATTCGGGCAGTGTAATTGTGCCGTTTTTCAGGATTTCGTCTGTGAAGAGTTCGTGGTAGATCCCTTCTTCCGGAAGTGTTAACTGTTTTTTACAATTGTTAAAGTTGAAAAGGCCTGTGAGACTTTTTCCGTTGTGTTTCCGGATGATTCCGAGGACTTCCTGGTCTCCGGTGTCCCAGGTGGTGACTTCTGCTTCCGGTCCGAGGATATCTTCCTGTGCTCTTATTTTTTCCATGTAGGAGAGGGTCTGAAAGATTTGTCCTTCTACGGTGTTCTGGTCATCCCTGTTTTGGGCGAGATCCCATTTGAAGGTGCCTCTGTGGATATACCGGGAGTCCGTTTTTTTCTCTTCGTCTTCTTTATAGGTGTAGTCGTTGACCTGCCCGATTTCGTCTCCGCTGTAGATCATCGGGATGCCGGCCTGCATGAACATGTAGGCGTGGAGCATGAGATCTTTGCGGACGGCTTTTTCCATTTTTTCTTTATCCTGTTCAAACCCGGCGCTTTCGATGCCGCACATGGATGCGGTTGTTCCGCAGAATCTGGCGTCTTTTGTCACGGGGTCATCGTTGTAGAGTTCTCCTCTGCTTTCGCTTCCCGGATACTTTCCGGTGAAGTAATCGTTCAGGTACTGTTTATGTGGAATTTCCTCCATCTGCCATTGTTTCAGTGTGTCGTAATCCAGGCCCCATCCGATGTCATCGTGGCAGCGGAGATAATTCAGGAATGTATATTCCTTTGGAAGGCGGTTTACAATGTCAAGCTGCTTTTTCAGCAGTCTGATGTCGTGTACAGCCACGGTGTGCCAGGTGGTTGCCATGGTCGTCACGTTGTAAAGCATATGGCATTCCGGTTTGTCCACGGTTCCGAAGTATGGTACGACTTTTTCCGGTTCCATGACCACTTCTCCAAGCAGTGCCACCGCCGGGCAGACGATTTCTCCGATCATGCGCATCATCCGGACAATGGTATGTACCTGTTTTAAATTCCGGCAGGATGTGCCCATCTCTTTCCAGATATATGGAACCGCGTCAATCCGGATGATGTCCATTCCCTGGTTGGCAAAAAAGAGGAAATTATACATCATTTCGTTAAATACCCTTGGATTTCCGTAATTTAAATCCCACTGATATGGATAGAAGGTCGTCATCACATAGTGTCCGATCTCCGGAATCCAGGTGAAGTTCCCCGGCGCAGTGGTCGGGAATACCTGCGGTACAGTCTTTTCAAACTGTTCCGGAATCCATGCATTATCATAGAAGAAATACCGGCTCATGTACTCGCCTTCGCCGTTTCTTGCGCGGACGGCCCATTCATGTTCCTCGGATGTATGGTTCATGACGAAATCCATACACACATCGATTCCCATATTATGGCATTTGGCGGCAAGTCTTGCCAGATCGTCCATGGTTCCCAGATCCGGGCGGACTTTCCGGAAGTCTGCCACTGCGTATCCACCGTCGGATTTTCCTTTTACGGTATCGAGAAACGGCATCAGGTGAATGAAGGAGACATGGCTCTCTTTGATATAATCGAGCTTTTTCTGCACTCCTTTCAGATTGCCGGCGAAATTATCGATGTAAAGCATCATGCCAAGCATATCCTTCCTGCGGTACCAGTCCGGATTTGCTTCCCGCTCACGATCCCGCTTTTTCAATGCGGCTTTTCTTTCTGTATAGTATTGATACATCTGGCTGCACAGTTCCGCATACATGTCTTCATTCTGATACAGCTCCATATAAAGCCATTTCAGCTCGTCCTGATGCTTCTCCATGCGTGCCTGAAATTCTTTATCACTTTTCTTTGCTCTTCCCAATGTTCTTAAGCCCCTTTATGTTCTACACGTCTTAAATATCTCTGGTAGGCAAGGTACTCTCCGCTCTCAATCGGTACCGGAAGCCCTGCCTGCATCAATGCAGCCCCGCTGTAGATCCGGTCATGTCCTTCAATCTGATAGAATGCATCCGGAATCAGGCCGCGCATTTTTACATAGTTTACGGTCATATTGCCATGCTGTTTTAACATTACGACACTGATGAGCGCCTCACTTTGATCCTCCGATACGAAAGCCCAGGCGCCAAACTCATCCTTCTGCGGACTGGACAGGCGGTAGTAATCTCCTCTTTGGATAAGCGGAGCATATTGTTTGAATTTCTTCACCTGTTCTTTGACTTCTTTCTTTTCTTCCTCGGTTAACAGTCCCAGATTCAGCTCATATCCAAAAGTTCCTGCCATGGCAACGACACCTCTTGTATTGAGAGAAGTGATCCGTCCGGTCTGATGATTTGGAACCGCGGATACATGGGCGCCCACACAGGAAGCCGGATAGATAAAGGATGTTCCGTACTGGATCTCCAGACGGTCGATGGCATCTGTATTGTCGCTGCACCAGATCTGCGGTGTATAATAAAGCATTCCGGCATCAAACCGTCCGCCTCCTCCGCTGCATCCTTCAATCAGAGTATCCGGATAACGTTCGGTAAGGCGTTCCAGGAAATCATATACGCCAAGCATATAATCGTAGAGTACCTTTCCCTGCTCTTTCGTCTCAGACGAATAAATATCAGAAAGGCTCCGGTTCATATCCCATTTGATATATTCTACATTTCCCTGGTCCAGAACCGCACAGATCTGGTCAAAAACATGATCCCGGATCTCTTTTCTCGAGAAATCAAGCACAAGCTGGTTTCTGCCTCTGACCGGATTCCTTTTTGGAATCTGAAGTGCCCAGTCCGGATGTGTCCGGTACAGATCGCTGTCTTCGGAAACCATCTCCGGTTCAATCCAGAGTCCGAACTTCAGTCCCAGATCATGAATCCGGTCGATCAGTTCTCCCATGGTACATCCCAGCTTCTTTTCATTGACCACCCAGTCTCCAAGGCTGGTATTATCATCATTTCTCTCGCCAAACCATCCGTCATCCAGAACAAGCATTTCGATTCCAAGTTCTGCCGCGTGTTTTCCAAGTCTCAGGAGACTTTCCCCGGTAAAATTAAAGTAATCCGCTTCCCAGCTGTTTACAAGAACCGGGCGGACCTGATCTTTCCATCTGCCCCTGCACAGGTTGTTTCTAAAACAACGGTGCAGATTGTGTGACAGGACGGACAGTCCTTCTGCAGAATACGTCATTACCGTCTCCGGAATCACGAAACTATCTCCCGTTCCAAGCGGATAGGAAAACATCTCGGAAGCAAGTCCCATCAGCGCTCTCGTCTGGTTGAACTGGTCTTTCTCTGCCTCCGCCTTGAAGCAGCCGCTGTATACAAAAACCATGGCATAGCAGTCTCCTGCTTCCTCTGTCGTATCTTTTCCCGCCAGAATCATGGCCGGATTGTACTGATGGCTGGATGTTCCTCTCCGGCTTCGTAAAATCTGTTTTCCGTGGCTTACCGGTACTCTCTGGAAATTACGCTCCATGGCATGGCGTCCATAGAAGCTGATCAGATCATAGTCTCCTGAAACGAAATCCAGACAAGCGGAAGCCGCCTTACTGATATGAATCGTATCTTCCCCCTGATTGATGATTCTGACACTTCTCGTAATGATGTCGTATTTCGGAAACACTCCGTACAAAAGCACTGCCTGTACCTTTGTGACAGCATCCTCCATCAGAATTTCCAGCGTCTCCGCCTCGTTCTCAGCCGCATAGACCGCCGGGAGCCCCGGAAGTCCATATTTGCCTTTTGTGATCCGATGGCTTTGATAGCGCAGATCGCAGCTGTAAGTACCATCGCTGTTTTTGATCGTAAGAGCCGGACTCCGGAAATCCCCCGTCCCGCTTGTCGGGAACTCCTGCGGCAGAGCGTCCATGGAGTAGGTTCGATCCTGGTCGGCATCATACGGATTGGCGGAAAATCCTCTGTCGTAGTAGGTCAGAAGATAATCCATTCCGCCGTAAATCGTCTTTCCGTAATACAGGTGAAGCAGAAATCCGTATGCGTCTACCTGAAACTGATATGTTGTATGGTCTGTCTGTAATGTAAAAATTCTGTTCTCTTTCTCAAATCCAATACCCATTTTGCTCTCCTTGTACAGTTTATATTTATTTTACTGCACCGTTCACAACACCATTTAAGATCTGTTTCTGGCAGATCACATAGAAAATCACGATCGGGATCAATGCCAGAAGATAGGATGCAAATGCCAGGTTGTAGTTGGTTCCGAACTGAGTCTGGAAGTTCAGCTGTGCCAGCGGCAGTGTATTCTGCCCTGTACCTGCCATGATAACAAGCGGCGTCATCACGTCATTCCATACAGAAAGTGCTGTAATGACAGCTACCGTCGCATGCATCGGCTTCATAATCGGGAAAATGACTTTCCAGTACGTTCTCCATGTGCTCGCTCCGTCCACACGCGCCGCCTCTTCCAGTGCAATCGGAATGTTGGTGAGGTATCCGGAATACAGTAAAACATTCATCGGCATATAGAATACCACATATAAGATAATTACGCCAACCCAATTTCCAAGTCCCATCTCTGCTGTCTGTTTTGCAAGAGGCATCATCAGGATTGCAAACGGAACAAACATACCGCTTACGATAAACAGATAGACAAAATTGTAAAATTTACTGTGTGCTTTATTTCTTCCCACGGCATATCCCATCAGGGAATGAATGATAATGGAAAGTCCCACTGTCAGGACAGAAATAATCAGGCTGTTTTTCAAAGAATTCCAGAAATCCGTTACCCGCATTGCCTCTCTGAAGTTATCCAGGCTCCAGCTGGAAGGCAGAGATAAGATCCCGGAAATACTGTTTGTCATCTCGCTTGGCTGTTTAAATGCAATAATAATTGTCATATAAAGCGGAAACGCAATTGTAATTAATCCAAGAATTAACAGAATCATTACTGTCCAGTTTGTTTTGTGCTCTGCTTTTGCTTTCATTATAACTGCTCCTCCTTCCGTGCTGAAAAGCTCATCTGTGCTACTGAGATTGCCACGATCACGATGAAGAAGATAACCGCGTTCGCACTCTGGAATCCGAACTGTCCGCCTGACATACCGTTAATGTAAATCAGGTAGGAGATGGATTCCGTGCTCTGCGCAGGACCTCCCTTTGTCAAAGCCATGATCTGGTCGAACACCATGAGGAAGTTCTTCACACAGAGAACCATATTGATGGTGAAGAACGGAATAATCAGCGGGAATGTCAGATGTTTGAATTTCTTCCATCCCGTTGCTCCGTCCAGGGATCCTGCCTCGTACACATCCTCCGGCACGGTCTGCAGTCCGGAAATGTAAATGATGGTATTCATGGCAATGGACTGCCATGCGCAGACAATCACAACCGCGATCCATGCGGTCTTTTCATTGGACAGCATACTGCCGCTCAATGCTTCACTTCCGATCATCTTTCCAAATTCCGGAAGAATATATGTAAAGAAATAGTTGAAAATGTAGCCGACTACCAGTGCTCCCAGTACGTTTGGAAGGAAGTAGGCAGCTCTGAAAAAGCTTTTCCCCCGGATTTTACTGTTCAGTCCCAGGGCCAGAATCAGGCTGATCACATTTGTGATGATAGTTGCGCAGACTGCAAGCCGGAAGGTAAACCAGTAAGATCTTCCCACACGGGAATCGGTAAACAGATCCATGTAGTTTCGAAGTCCTACCATATCATAGTCTCCAAATCCTTTAAAGTTTGTAAAACTGTAGTACACACCTCTGATCAGCGGAACCGTGTTAAAGCAGATAAACAATGCCAGAATCGGTATCGTGATCAACAGAAAGGTACGGTTTCTATCGTTCATTTTTCTCATCTTTTTGCTCTCCTTTCCCCTATCTAGTCATTCCCGTTTTCTTCCTCATACTCCTGTACTTCCCGGATGATATCCCGGTTGTATCTTGTCCAGTCGCTGTCGAACTTCTTCAGGAACGCATCCACATCTTTATTGATCAGGAAAGTCTGGATCTGTGCATCCACTGCCATCTCGGAAGGATAATAGTGATCCTGATAGTCTGTCATATTTCCGGATTCAATGTATTCAGTCATGCCGTCCAGCTGGGAAGCAAGCTCAAAGTCTCCCTCCTTGCAAGGAATGGCATTCTGGTCGTCGATATACGCCTGAATATTTTCATCTTCATAGAGGAATTCCAGCACTTCATAGGCCGCTTCCTTGTTTTCACAGGCCTCGGTCACCGCAAACATCAAATCGACACCGGAGTTTAACGTGTTGCCCTCTTTTGTATCGCTTGCCGGAGTCACGAAGGAATCGATATTCATGTCCGGATTCACCTGCTGGATCTGCGGTACTGCATAGCTTCCGATCGGGTACATCGCGGATTCTCCGTTTGCGAACGCCGTACATGCGTCATTGTATCCATACGCAAACGGATCTTCCGGTCCATACTCCAGAAGTTCCAGATATTTCTCTGCCACTTCTCTGTATTCGTCAGTGAAGTTCGCCTCGCCTCTGTTGACCTGCTTACACAGATCTGCCGGTGCCAGCGCAACTGCCATGGAATTCCACGGTGCCAGACAGGTCCATGTGTCTTTAAATCCAAAATAAAATGGAAGAATGCCCTCCGACTGAATATCATTGCAGAGTGTCATCAGTTCATTCCATGTTGTCGGAATCTCCCATCCATGTTCCTCAAACATATCCCGGTTGTAGAGGATTCCTGCCGCGTTTGCCACATACGGGATACCGTAGGTGCCGTCGGTCGGAACAATCTCAAGCGCCTCCAGAATATCCTTGTAGGACTGTTTGATATTGCTCATGACATCACTGTCGGAAACATCCGCAAGAATACCCGCATCCACATAATAAGAATAATTGATATCCCCGCCAATTCCGATAATATCCGGATAGTCCTCCCGAATAAACCGTGTCCTCATGATAGTCGAAGCATCATTCGGTGAATCAATGGTCAGATGAATGTCATCATGTGTGGCATTGAATTCTTCTTCCACCTGGTCAAAGTAGGTTGCCGCTTCCGGTTTGTACTGCAGGATCTCGATTTCTGTTTTCCCACTGTTTTCATTTCCATCTCCGCACGCAGTGAGAAACATGGACGCTGTCATACATCCTACCAGGGCAGCACCAATCACTTTTTTCCCCTTTCTCATAATTTTGTCTCCTTTCTTGTCTGTTCTCTATGGTAGAATTATTATAACATAGCAATATGCTTGCAAAAATACCAGTATTATCCTGCTTTTATACCCATATGCTTGAATTATGAAAATTATTTGAAGTGATCTAGCATTTTGGTATATAATACAAAAAAAGGAGGAAGCGCACCGATGGACAACTACCTGTTTTCCGTATTTCCAAACGAAAATTTCATTGACCTTGCACTCTATCAATATGGCTGGGAGCAGTGTGCTCCCGCCCATACATTTGGTCCGGTTGCCAAAGATCATTATCTCTTTCACTATGTCATTTCCGGCACCGGAGTGCTGTCCGCTCAGAATAAAAATGGGAAATCTCATGAATACCATATCAAAAGCGGGGAAGGCTTCATGCTGTTTCCACAGCAGGTCTGCTCCTACTGGGCTGATGTCAATCTTCCGTGGGAATATGTCTGGATCGAATTCGACGGTCTGAGAGTCAAAGAATCCCTGCAGCTGGCAGGTCTTTCTCCTGACCAGCCGGTTTACCACTCCCATTCCAAGGAGCTTCGGATGAATATGATGGAAGAAATGCTCTACATCGTCCACCATTCCAAGGCGTCGCCTCTGCACCTGCTTGGCCACGGGTTTCTCTTTCTGGACTATCTGACCCGCTCCATGGCGCCTTTCCAGGTGGGGAAAAGCGGAAAAATCCAGGATTTTTATATCCGGGAAGCCCTTTCATTTATCGAACAGAACTTTCAAAATGATATTTCTGTGGAGGATATCGCCGCACAGTGCGGGCTCAACCGCAGCTACTTCGGAGCAGTCTTCCGTCAGGCACTCCGTCAGACTCCACAGGAATTCCTCATTCAATACCGCATGGTCAAGGCTACAGAGCTTCTGAAACTGACCCAGCTCTCGATTCAGGACATTGCGAACGCAGTCGGCTACTCGAATCCACTGCATTTTTCCAGAGCCTTCAAAAAAGTGTACGGTCTTTCACCCCGCATCTGGAGAAACGAAAACCAGATTCATACAAATGAAACAAAACCTTCCCGGAAACCGGGCCCATAAAAAATGAGCTGTGAAACTTTCGCTTCACAGCTCGTTTTTTATTACTTCTTAAAATTATGCTACAATCAGTCCTTCTTTTTCCATGACGTCTACGACTTCTTTCACGTATTTTGCGCAGAGTTCGTCGGTGGATGCCTCGACCATGACACGGATCACCGGTTCAGTACCGCTTTCTCTTACGAGAATTCTGCCGTCATCTCCAAGAACTTCCGCCACATGTTCGATGGCTTTTACGACTTCCGGATTTTCTCTGGCTGTCTTTTTATCCGCCACACGCACGTTCTGAAGAAGCTGCGGATAAATCTTGACTTCCTCCGCAAGTTTTCCGAGTGTCATCTTCTTCTCCAGAATGACTTCCATCAGCATCAAGGAGGTCAGGATACCGTCCCCGGTTTTTGCGTACTTGCTGAAAATGATGTGGCCGGACTGCTCTCCCCCGAGCACATAACCATTGTTCATCATATTTTCAAAGACGTATTTATCTCCGACTTTCGTCTTCTCATAGTTCATTCCGATCTTATCACACGCCTTATACAGCCCCAGATTGGACATGATCGTCGTCACGATGGTATTTCCATTTAATCTGCCCTGTTCCATCAGGTACTTACCGCAGATGTACAAAATCAAGTCGCCGTCAATGAGATTGCCGTTCTCGTCTACTGCCAGACACCGATCCGCATCTCCGTCAAAAGCAAATCCCACATCCAAGTGTTTCTCCTTGACGTGAGCCATCAGTCCTTCCATATGGGTGGAACCGCAGGCCGTATTGATATTCGTCCCGTCCGGATTGTTATTGATTACATAGGTCTTCGCACCAAGTGCGTCAAAGACACTCTTTGCAATGGCAAATGCGCTTCCGTTGGCACAGTCCAGGCCGATCTTCATATCTTTAAAAGAACGGGTAGCTACCGAAATCAGGTGTCCGATGTAACGGTTTCTTCCGGCCGCATAGTCGATCGTACGTCCGATCCCGTCTCTTGTTGCCAGCGGAATCTCTTTTGTCTCACCATCGATATAGGCTTCGATCTGGTTTTCCACTTCTGCTTCCATCTTATATCCCTTGCCGTTGATCAGCTTGATACCGTTGTCATAGAACGGGTTGTGGCTGGCTGAAATCATAATTCCGCAGTCAAAATCTTCTGTACTCGTCACATAGGAAACACTCGGCGTCGTCGTCACATGAAGCAGATAGGCATCCGCACCGGAAGCTGTTAGTCCTGCTGCCAGCGCATACTCAAACATATAACTGCTTCTTCTCGTATCTTTTCCGATGACAATCCGTGCCTTGTGCTCCTGCCCGAAATACCATCCGAGATATCTTCCCACTTTAAAAGCATGTTCTACTGTCAGCCCGATGTTGGCTTCTCCCCTAAATCCGTCCGTTCCAAAATATTTACCCATATTTTTCATACTCCTTTATTAAATTTGTTTTATCTGCCGATTTTTTTGCACAATCGTTTCGTCTGTTCTATTATATCCGTCCTGATCTGGTTTTGCAACTATTTTATGTGTTCCTTCCAAACTCATATTCTCATTCTTGGGATTTTACGTTACTTATCAAATTTGTAGCTATTCAGCTATAAAGCTCAGATTCAAGACTTACGACAGGGATTCGCGATTTCAGGACGAATGGCTGAATAGTAAAAAAATTTTTAAATAAGTATTGACAAACTCTCTATAGCATGATATTCTGTCATCAGTTAGTTAATACTAACCAAAACAAACGGGTAGTTATACCTAATCCGTTTCTTTTTTTCTTCCTTAGTTAGCTTTTACTAACTTCCGTTGAAAGGAGGCCTTATATGTTTGATCAAAAATTAGTCGAACATTGTTCCGCTGTCCTGGCTGGTTTAAAGACAGCGAACCTGTTTTCCTATACGGTTGATCCGGGCGACGACGTCCGGCAGTTGGTCACTGACCGGAACCGGACTTTAAACCCGAAAGGAATTACTCTTTTCATTCTCAAAGAAACGAATCAAAACGCGCTTATTTATGTCTGCCGTCCCGGCAGACTACAGGCCGATTTTCAGCGGGAGTGTGTAAAAGGCTTTTTAAAGAACTATGGTTACAGAGAATTTACTGCCGAAAAGGCAATCGATACATTAAAGAAAAGGCTTGCAAATTCTGACAGATTTCCACATGAAATTGGACTTTTCCTCGGATATCCGTACTGCGATGTGAAAGGTTTCATTGATAATAATGGAAAGAACTGCCGCGCCTGCGGATTCTGGAAAGTCTACGAAAACGAAACTGAGACGCTGAAGCTGTTTCAGAAATTCATCAAATGTCGTGAAGTCTATACAAGGCTGTTTCACTACCGACAACGGTCTATCCAGCAGCTCACGGTTGCTGCTTGTGAATAGAACATTCATTTAAACGTATTAAGAAACTGACTGATGACAGGAGGTAAACGCACATGAGTCATATTGCTGTAGTATACTGGAGCGGTACCGGGCATACCGAAGCCATGGCGCAGAAAGTCGCTGAGGGCATCATTTCTGCCGGCGGAGAAGCCACGGTACTGACTGCCTCTGAATTTAACGTTTCCATGATGGATTCCTACGACGCTGTCGCTTTTGGATGTCCGTCCATGGGTGCCGAGCAGCTTGAGGAATCGGAATTTGAACCGATGTTCCAGGAGTGTACATCCAAACTGAACGGCAAAAAAATCGCCCTCTTCGGCTCCTACGGATGGGGAGACGGTGAATGGATGCGTACTTGGGAAGAGGACTGTAAAGGCTATGGAGCCATTCTCTCTTCTGATCCCGTGATCTGTAATGAAGATCCGGATGCAGACGCCCAAAACGCCTGCATAGAACTTGGAAAAACTCTTGTATAAGATTTTATATAAAAGTTTTTTAATTAATGTGTATCTCTCAAAATGTTTCCTAAACAGAACGAAGGAACCGGCAGACAACCGGTTCCTTTTTCTGTGCGCTTTGCATCAGTTCACTTTGTGTTATTTAAGCTTCTTTCTCTTTCAACCATGCTGAGGCATACTCCGCAATCTGACGAATACACCCGTCTTCCATCGGGGAAGTCAGCCCCGCTCCTTCCACCAGCCCGAGGAAGGTATCTGTGCCGCCCCGCTTTACAAAGTGTTTGTATTTCTCCCACGCCTTCTTCCAGTCTTTCTCGAGTTCCAGCCAGAACTGAAGTGCCACTGTCTGTGCGAGACAGTAGTCAATATAATAAAATGGGGTGGCGAAGATATGGTTCTGTCTCTGCCATCCTGCTCCTCTTTCATAGAATGGGATGCCTTCCAGGTGCAGATAAGGACGGTACATCTTCTCAAGCTTCAGCCATGCTTCATTTCTCTCCTGCGGAGTCATTTCCGGGTGCTCATATACAACCTGCTGGAAATGATCGACCAAACAGCCATATGGGATAAAATTCAGTGTTCCTTCAAGATGGGACACTTCATACTTCTTCGTCTGGTGTTTGAAAAACAGCCCATACCACGGCGTCGCGAAAAACTCCATAGACATGGAATGAGTCTCTGCCGCTTCCATAGACGGGAGATGTGTAGCAATCAGGTCGATATTCTTCTCCGCCATATACGCCGCGAATGCATGTCCTGCTTCATGGGTTAATACGTCCACATCTCCTGCCGTTCCGTTGAAATTGGAGAATATAAACGGACATCCGTAGCCTGGGATATCGCAACAGTATCCTCCTGTCGCCTTTCCCGGCTTTGCCACCACATCAAAGAGCTCCCGGTCAAACATCATCTTAATGAAATCCGCTGTCTCCGGAGACATTTCCGTATACATCTTTCGTCCGGCTTCCATGATTTCTTCGTATGATCCCTGCGGTACCGCATTCCCGTCCGGATACCGGAAGGAATCATCATAGATATGCAGTTTCTCCACACCAATACACTCTGCCTGGTGCTTCTTAATTTCACATACGACCGGCACCAGATCTCTTACCACCTGTTCCCGGAATCCGGCGATTGCTTCCGGTGCGTAACAGTTTCTCTGGCGGCGCACATAGCCAAGCTCCACAAAGCTCTTCATACCAAGGCGGTGTGCCTGCTCGGTACGGTTTTTGACAAGCTTATCGAAGATCTCGTCAAGTTCTCCCTGATTGTCATCGAAAAATTTGCCGGACGCCTCATAGGCCGCTCTTCTTACTTCCTGGTTCGTACTCTGCATATATGGTCCGAGCTGGGAAAGATTGTACGTCTTTCCCTGAAATTCGATCTGCGCCCCGGCAAGCAGAGTCTGATACTGGGTCTGTAACCGGCTCTCTTCCTGGAGAAGTTCTGTGATCTCCGGGGAAAACCCTTTCATGGCAAGCTCCAGATTGAGAAAGAGTACCTTGCCAAATTTCTCCTCCAGTTCCCTGCGGAACCTCGACTGCAAAAGCACTTCATTGTATTTCTGGAACTCCTCTTCCAGCATCGGGGAGATCCGGTCATTGTACTCCCGTTCTTTTGCATAGAATTCGTTTTTTGTGTTGATCGTATAGCGGATGTAGACAAGGGAGTCCGCTGTGGAAATCTCCTTTTCCACCTCGTTCATCTTATATACCGCCTGAATCTGCTCCTCCAGTGAAGACGCGTGTTTTAGCTCCTCGGTGATCTCCCGGATCCGGTTTCTCACCTCGTCCACATCCGTCCTTTTGTACACAAACTCACTAAACTTCATATTCCTCTCCTTCCTTACCTGAAAAAGAAGAGTACAACGCACAGTACCACACCGGCGACGATGGCAAGTACTGGCCACAGCGCCCAGAACGCACCGAGAACCATCGCCAGATAGTCATTTCTCTCAAGCGGGACTTCCTGGATCTCTTCTTTGAAGCGTCTGAGCTTTTCCTCCTGTTCCCTGCGCCTTTTCGCTCTTTTGCTGTTCTTACCAAATCCAAACATTGTACTCGTTTCCTTTCCTGCTGATTATACTTCTTCCTGCTTTTTCTCCAGTGGGAAATGACATGCCACATAATGTCCTTCCTCAAGCTCTCTTAATTCCGGCGTCACATGTTTGCAGATTTCCTGACAGTATTTGCATCTCGTATGGAATTTACATCCTTCCGGCGGGTGTACCGGGCTTGGAATATCTCCTTCCAGCGGCACGATTTCCTTCTTGTGATCCGGGTCTGTGGTCGGGATTGCGGAGAGCAGCGCTTCTGTGTACGGATGCATCGGATGATCGAACATTCCTTTGGACGTCGCAAGCTCCACAATATTTCCAAGATACATGACACCGATCCGGTCACTAATATATTTTACCACACTCAGACCGTGAGAGATAAACAGATATGCCAGATTTTCCTTTCCCCCCAGATCTTTTAAAAGGTTGACAATCTGTGATTGGATGGAAACGTCCAGGGCGGATACAGCCTCGTCGCACACAACGAACTTCGGTTTCAGCGCCAGTGACCGGGCGATCCCGATACGCTGTCTTTGACCACCTGAGAACTGATGCGGATAACGGTGGATCATATACGGCGCAAGACCACATTCTTCCATGATCTTCATGACATAATCCTGCATCTTGTCGTCATTCTTCTCAAAGAATCCATGAGCCAGCAGTCCTTCCCCAATGATCTGTCCGACCGTCATACGTGGATTCAGCGAGGAATACGGATCCTGGAAAATCATCTGCATGTCTTTTCTGAGGACGCGCATCTCGTTGGCTTTGAGTCTTGCCAGATCCACGCCGTCATCACGGTATTCTTCATACTTCTGGAACGCATCATCCTTGCTGTATGCTTTTCTGAGCGTATCCATTTTTTCCATGGCGTCCCTTAGTTGTCTCTCCTTTTCCCCAATCTCTTTCTCCCTGCCCTTTTTCTCGTGATCCTCTTTTAATTCCCGGAGCTCTTTTGCAATTTTGAATTGATTCAGGATCATGTGCTCCGCTTCCTGAGTAGACTCAATCGCGTAGAATCCACCGATGATCTGTACCAAATCCAGGAATTCCCGGTTACACTCTTTGCGTACTTTCTCGCAGGTTTCCTGCTTCTTGAACTTCTCTGCTCCATCCGCCATCTTCTCGTATTCTGCTCTCATCTCCCTGGTCTTCTGCTCCAGTTCCCGGATCTTTTTCTTTCTGGAGACAATATTTTTCACCGTGTGTTCCACATAGTCCGGGGCCATCTCCCAAAGAGTCCGGCCATAATACATCGTTTTTCCTTCCGTCTGTGGATAAAGCTGAAGCAGTGTCCTTCCAAATGTCGATTTTCCGCATCCGGATTCTCCTACCAGGCCCACCGTCTCCCCCTCATAGATATCAAGGGTAATACCGTCGTTAGCCCGCACATAGAGCTGTTCTTTCTGGAACAGTTTCGTTTTCTTAATCGGAAACCACTGTTTCAGATCGGTAATTTTAAGCAGTACTTTTTTGCTTTGATTATTTTGTTGCATGGCGCCCCTCCTTCTCCGGATAAAAGCATCTTACAGAATGATTTCCCTCTACCTCTTCCAGCTTTGGCTCTTCTTCCATACATTTTGCCGTCGCATATTTGCAGCGCGGCGCAAACTTGCATCCCTTCGGAAGATCCAAAGGATGGGGAACGGAACCTGGAATCGCATCCAGCCTTGTTCCCACCGGCGTATCCAAACGCGGAATGGATGTCATCAGTCCTTCCGTGTACGGATGGGAGTACTCATTATCCCTTGCAAAGATCGTATGGGCGTCGCACATCTCCACAACCTGTCCGCAGTACATGACCGCCACACTGTCTGCCATCTCGTTGATAACTCCCAGATCATGGGTGATAAAAAGGATGGATGTTCCTTTTTCCCGTTTCAGCTCATTCATCAAATGCAGGATCTGTGCCTGGATCGTTACATCCAGCGCCGTCGTCGGCTCATCCGCAATCAAAAGGCTTGGCTCACAGGCAAGCGCCATGGCGATCATAACCCTCTGCCTCATTCCTCCGGAAAGCTGGTGAGGATACTGCTTCATAATGGACTTTGCATTCGGAATCTTCACCGCGTTCAGCATCTCCAGTGATTTCTTACTTGCCTCTTCCTTGGAGATCTTCTGATGAGTCAGGTATACTTCGTTAAGCTGCTTTTCAATGGTGTACACCGGGTTTAAGCTCGTCATCGGCTCCTGAAAGATGACGGAGATTTCATTTCCACGAATCTGGTACATATCATTCTGGGAACACTCTACCAGATTTCTTCCTTTGAATTTGATTTCACCGCTGTCAATATAGCCGTTGCCATCCAGAAGCTTTAAGATACTCATAGCTGACACGCTCTTCCCACTTCCGGATTCTCCGACAATTCCGAGTGTCTTTCCGGCTTCCACTCGGTAGGAAACGCCGTTTACCGCCTTTACAGTTCCTTTTTTCGTTTTAAAATATGTATGTAGATCGTCTATTTCTAATAAGTAATCCATGACACACCCTACCTTTCACTGGATTTTGGATCGACTGCTTTACGCAGGCCGTCACCAAAAAGGTTGATACTGATGGTACACAGAGCAAGTGCAATGGACGGGAATATCCATCTCCACCAGAACTGGGAGATGACTTCCGAGGATCGGCAGTCATTCAGCATATTTCCCCAGGACGGAATCGGTTCGCTGACGCCAAATCCCAGGAAAGAAAGTCCGGACTCTGTGAGCATACAGGTTGCAAAAGAAAGGGTCGCGTTTACAATGATAATTGTCATAACATTCGGCACAATATGACGGAAAATAATATTCCGCTCACGTACGCCGAGCGCTTTCGCCGCAGTGACGAATTCCTTCTGGCGTTCCGCAAGTACCTGGGCACGTACCATGTAAGCCACACCAGGCCAGCTTAAAATACCGAGGATCACCATAATCATAATAATTCGCCCGACCTCCGAGACCTTGTTCCCTATGAGAGCCGATAAAATCAGTGCCAGAGGAATGAACGGCAGAGATCCTACAACTTCTGCCACACGCATAAGAAGAATATCTACCTTGCCTGCATAATATCCGGCTATACCTCCGACAATGATACCAATAATTAGGGAAATGATAACGGAAACAAAGCCGACAGTCATCGTCATCTGTCCTCCCTTGAGCATACGAAGAGCAACGCTTCTTCCCATGTTATCTGTACCAAAGAGGTACCCTTTCAGTCCCCACGTTGTCACATTTCCGTCTTCGTCAATGGCATAGTTCTGATAGTATCTGCTGGATACCCTCTGGATATTTTTCACTCCGGAAGGAACCTTGCACTGCTTATTATTGTTTCCGCCCCAGGATGCCACTGTTCCGTCGTCCAGAAGAGCCGTCACATGATTTCTTCCTGCGGAAATACTCACTACGTGGCCGTCCACACCTTCCGGAATCTTCTGGATATTGTAATCATTGCCGCCCCAGGATGCCAATGTACCATCATCCAGAAGAGCAAACACAGTCTTATCTGTCATAGCAAAATCCTGTATTCTTCCCTGAATTTCGTCTGGTACCGCGTCAAACGCTGTCTCTCTCTTTGCAAGAGGGATCAGTCTTCCATCTTCTGTCAATGCAAGTCCGGTAGAGATGTTTGTTCGTACCAGTTTGACATTCTCATCTTTTGCCTTGGACGCCACGATATCTACCGCATTTTCATTTCCCCAGGTCACAAGGCTTCCATCCTCCAGTACGACGATGGACACCTGATATCCTGCCGCGATGGATTTCACTTTCTTACCCTGGACTTCCGAAGGAATCCGGTTCAGGTTCATCCGGTTGTAACCCCATGTAAAGAGTTCCCCTTCTTCGTTCATGGCCAGTACATGGTCCTGTCCGACCGCAATATCTACTACTTTTCCCATGTCAGCAGGAATTTGTTTCAACCGGTCTGTAAGAGTTCCCCACTCGTACACAACCCCATCGTTGTCAATCCCAATGCCGAATGTCGGACCCGCTTCAATCTCCTTTGCGTTATTTTTCAGTTCCTTCGGAACACTCAGGAAAGAAAATCCCGGTGCGATATTCTTCTGCGTCGGATCCTGGAAGTTCAGGTCCTGCTTCATCCAGATTGGCAGAATAAAGCACATCAGAAAGATTACAATGAAGATAATGGCGGATCCCATGGCAACTTTATTTTCACAAAGATGCTGGATAATTGTCCGGAAAGGACTTTGCATCTGTTCTTCTTCAAGAATAGACTTTGGTTTTGTGTCTTTTTTGCCTTTTCTTAACATGTTTTTCCTCCATTACTCTAATTTGATTCTCGGATCTACGAGGCAGTAACACAAATCGGTAATCAGATTTGCCGCCAGCGCCAGAAGAATATAGAACATCTGCATAGCCAGCGCAACCGTGTAATCCTGTTGGTTCAAAGAATCAATCAAAAGCTTTCCTACTCCTTTCCAGGAGAACAGTGTTTCAATAATAATGGAACCGCCGAAAATCGCCACGATGGATCCAACCACATATCCGGTGATCGGGATCAGCGCATTCCGAAAGGCATGTTTGTAGATCACCGTCTTCTCTCTAAGTCCCTTAGCTCTTGCCGTACGCACATAGTCCATAGAGAGCGCATCCAGAAGAGCACCCCGCACATATCTTGTCAGACCTCCAAGTCCCGCAAAGACCATAACGATCACCGGCAGGCACAGATGATAAAGATAATCGATGACCGCCCTCAGTCCTGTGTACCCGGCTCCGGTCGTCACCATACCACTGATCGGAAAGATCGGGAGAGTAATGGCGAAAAGGAAGATGAATATCAGGGCCGTGATAAAGGACGGGATACTGATTCCGATAATCGTTGTCACCTGAACAGTTGTGTCAAACGGTGAGTTCTGCTTCACGGCCGCCTTAATTCCAAGCGGAATCGTGATGAGGAAAAGGATCACATAATATACCAGGTTCAGGCAGACGGTATTACGCATTGGCGGCCCTACCAAATCCAGTACCGGAATCCGGTACACCGAGGAGTAGCCAAAGTCGCCTCTGAGCATGTTGCCAAACCAGCTAAAATACTGGATCACCAGAGGCTTATCAAGTCCCAGACGGGCTCTCGCCTCCTGGTAGAGCATCTCATATTTCTCAGGTGATACACTCATTTTCTGTCCTTCTACCATCATACGTGCCGGATCACCCGGAACCATCTTAAACAGGCAGAACAGTAAGACGGACAAAATCAGGAAGACAATCACCATGTAGGCAAGTCTTTTTAAAATGTATTTTACCATACCTAATTAACCCCACTTTTTCTACAAAAAGGAGACAGAAGAAGCCTGTCTCCTTTTTGCTTGTATTACATTCCGATACTTACTCTTCGATATATGCATCCAGAATGAAGAACCACCAGTTGTCGTAGGAACGTGGAACGAAATTCTTTAACTTCGGATTGTAAAACCAGTACTGGGTACCCGTGGAAAGAACCACCCCCGGCATCTTCTTGTTGATTTCTTTTTCAAATTCTACAAAAAGCTCACGGTATTTTTCTGTGTCGCCCGGTTCTACTTTCTGCATGGAAGCTGTGATGCTCTTCAGTTCCGGATCGCTGATACGGTAGTAGTTCCAAAGTCCCATTCTCTCCGGTGCGTCGTCGAAGAAATACCACCAGGAGCTGAACTCCGGCAAAACAACGCCGCAGGAAAATACGTTGTATGTGGCGTCAACGCCTTCTCTGTTCAGATGATTGACCATCTGTGCGAAGTCCATCTTTGTTCCCTCAAATTTCATACCGATCTTCTCAGCTTCCGGCGGAATGATCGTGTTGCAAAGATCTGTAAGGTCATCTTCAGAATAAGCCCATTTCAGTTCCAGAGGCATCAGTTTCCCGTCCACTTCTTTGTAACGTACTTTATCAGTACCTTCTTTAAATTCTTCACCCTTTTCATTGAGTGTCCAGCCGCCATCAATGAGTTCCTGTTTTGCCTTATCGATGTCGTATGTATAATGTGTCAGTTCCCCTTCCAGCTCGTCCTTTGTTTCCTGGTAGTCTTCCATCGCTTCTGTAGCAAGGCAGTCTACAACGCTTGCGTATCCGCCGGAAATCTGCTTGTTCACTTCATCACGGTCAATAATGTAAGCAAAAGCACGGCGTACTTCCGGGAACTGGCTTGCTCCGAAATCACATGCGAAACGGAACTCGCTTACACTGTCCTGCGGTACAATACCGTAGTTAGCTTTGATCTCTCCGTCTTCTACTTTTGTCAAAGTGGAGTCGATGGTCTCACCCTTGGAAGAATAGAAGTAATCTACCGTTCCTTTTTCAAACTCATCTCTCCATGTTTCGGTAGCGATCGGTTTCGAAATGATCGTCTCAACATGAGGTTTGGTTCCATCATATCTACCCAGATACTCTTTGTTGATCTCAAGTTCCACCGTCTCGGATCCGATATCCACATTCTTTAACTGATAAGGTCCGCAGACAACCGGTCTCTTATAACGGAATCCTGTGTTCGGATCCAGAAGCGTCTCTCTTAAGACTTCTGCTGTATACTGATCATTAAAGTAGCATCCGTTTCCATCGTCCAGGACATCTGTTCCAGGAGCAATAGCTGCCATCGGTTCCGGTGAAAATCCGATGTCGCCAAGTACATAGTAGTTTGGCAGGTTTTCAGCATCAACTGTAATAGAGAACTTGTAGTCTCCAAGCAGTCTTAGGCCGGTGAACTCTTTCTTCTCGCCATTACGGAACTCATTGTATCCGACCAATACACTTCCTGTCGTCGCATCGCCTTCACACTCCGCAAATTCCTGGGAAGAACGGTACATGATGCCAAAAAGATAATCCTTTGCCGTAATACCGGATCCGTCGTTCCATTTCAGGTTATCATTAATCTCCACAGTAAATGTTGTGGACCCGTCCTCATTTTCCGTTTCTTCATGGGACTTGACTACAACCGGATCCCAGTCAATGGTTCTGTCTCTGGTCGTATCCGTCAGATAGTAACCATTCATCAACCTGATAAATCCGGTGTTAGTAGCGTTTGCAGACCATCCATCCATCATATCCGGTGAGAGGGTACCCGGTGTGATCTGAACGACAAACTTTCCTCCAACCGGCGCGTCTTCCGGAGGCGCCTGGGGCTTTGCTGTCTGCTCTACGCCGACTTCGGTATCAGCGCTGCTTTTTCCGCTGTCTTTGGAAGCGTCATTGCTGCTGACCCCACCGCCGCTGCAAGCCGCAAGCGATACGGTCATAATCCCTGCAAGCAGACAGGAAATTACTTTCTTTCTCATAGTTCGTTTCTCCTTTCTCCTGTTCCGAAACAAAAAGAGCGAAAAGTTCTCCCACTCCGTCTCACCCTCCGCATAACAGACGGCACAAAAAAAGTCAGTCTGATCTTCCTTATGATATGACCTGATTGATGATAAACGACCCTACATGACTATGGTTTTCTCTCTTTCTATTTCTATGTCTTTTCTAACGCTTCTATTTTACTCCCCCCCGTAATATTTTGTCAAGTTTTATTATAAAAAACTTGTATTTTTTATATTTTATGTATGTTTTGACTTATTCTTTATGAAATTTTTGACAGTATTTACAGTGTTGGCCAGAAAATCCCAAATCCAGGTATGACAAAAAGAGTCTGATAGCGTGACTTTCACCGAACGCTGCCGCTTCTTTTCATATCTATCGTATTGGTTTTATTGTATAATAGAAAGAGACTTGACCCAGTCAGGGACCTAAGGAGGTTTAGAAATGCAAATTGAAATACCAGGTTATCAGACCCTTACCATCAACCATCTGCTTTTGGACTATAATGGCACCATTGCTGAAGACGGCAGGATCCGAGATCGTGTAAGGGAACTTCTTATCCAACTCTCTGAATCCTTGACCATCCACGTCCTGACCGCCGACACCCATGGAACCGCTGCCGCAGAATGCCAGAGCATCCCCCTTCTTCTGGACACCTTCCCAACGTCTGATGCTGCTTCCTATAAACTTCAGAAACTCCAAGAAACCGGAGCGTCCTGCTGTGCCTGTATCGGGAACGGACGCAATGACCTTTTCATGCTGAAAGAAGCCGCCCTTTCCATCGCGGTCATAGACCGGGAGGGTATGTATCCGCCCCTCCTGCCTTACTGCGATCTGTGTGTGCACTCCTCCGAGGAAGCGCTGGAGCTCTTTCTTCATCCGAAACGGATCATCGCAGGACTACGTGGATAAGACAACCTCGGGGATAGGACCAAAAGTCCTATCCCCGTTTTCTTTTCTGTATTTAGCTGATTCTTAGTGGTGGAACAGGCGAAGTCCGGTAAAGGACATTACCATATCATATTTATTACATGTCTCAATAACATTGTCATCCCGCACAGATCCACCTGGCTGTGCAATATACTTCACACCGCTCTTATGTGCACGCTCAATATTGTCTCCGAACGGGAAGAATGCGTCGCTTCCCAGCGTCACGTCTGTCATCTGATCCAGCCATGCTCTCTTCTCCTCTGCTGTAAAGACATCCGGTTTCACCTTGAATATCTTTTCCCAAGCGCCGTCCGCCAATACATCCATGTATTCATCCCCGATATAGAGATCGATTGCGTTGTCGCGGTCCGCACGTCCGATGCCGTCCACAAATTGAAGTCCCAGCACTTTTGGGGACTGGCGTAAAAACCAGTTATCCGCCTTCGTCCCGGCAAGTCTCGTACAGTGAATTCGGGACTGCTGTCCTGCTCCAATCCCGATTGCCTGTCCATCTTTGACATAACATACGGAATTGGACTGGGTATATTTCAGTGTAATCATGGAAATCGCCATATCGATCTTCGCCTGCCCGGTAAGCTCCTTATTCTTAGTCACGACATTGGAAAAGAAGTTCTCATCGATCTTCAGCTCGTTTCTTCCCTGCTCAAAGGTAATGCCGAATACATCTTTATGTTCTATCGGAGCAGGTACATAGGCCGGGTCAATCTCAATGATATTATAGTTGCCTTTCTTTTTCTGCTTCAGAATTTCCAGCGCTTCCGGCTCATAGCCTGGAGCGATGACGCCGTCTGATACTTCCCTCTTGATAATCTTCGCTGTTGCTACATCGCATACATCGGAAAGGGAGATAAAGTCACCAAAAGAAGACATCCTGTCTGCTCCTCTTGCTCTTGCGTATGCACAGGCAAGCGGAGAGAGATCTCCTAAATCATCCACCCAGTAAATTTTCTTTAACGTATCGGAAAGCGGAAGTCCTACCGCCGCGCCTGCAGGGGATACATGCTTAAAAGATGTTGCCGCCGGAAGTCCGGTAGCCTCCTTTAATTCTTTGACGAGCTGCCAGCCGTTAAAGGCATCCAGGAAATTAATATATCCCGGCCGGCCGCTAAGCACCTTGATCGGAAGCTCTTTGTCTTCTTTCATAAAGATTCTGGCTGGTTTCTGATTCGGGTTACATCCGTATTTTAATTCTAATTCTTTCATTCTGATCCGCTCCTATTTGTTTTTATTTACAATTCTTGTCTCATATGTTCCTGCCGCAATATCAATATAACGTACAAAAAGAGATACTTTATTGTCCTCGTTGAGGCTTTCCCAGAGAAGGTTTGTGAAACCATCGATGTCGTCTGTCACCGCAATTCGCTTCGGCTCACCTTCAAAACTTGGGAGCGGGGTGCCATCGCACTTGTATGTATGGATAAAATGTCCTTCCCCTGCCGCCGGATTGTTATAGGCAAATGTAAAGCGCTGGCAGCTATCCGGACAGCCATTGTCACTCTTTAAGATGGACATTGCGTAGTTGTAATTCCCATTTTCGATATGCAAAATACCGGAAATACGAGGTGTGTAGTTCGGTGCGTCCGGTTCAAACTCTCTGCTCCTTAATGACTGCTCAAAGGTGAGCTGTCTGTCCATTCCCTCGTAGATTGTGTCCGTCTGGTCTCCGTTTGTCACGATGGTCTTGTTGCCAAGGACTCTCACCGGAGCGTAGATAATCAGGCTCGGATCTGTCAGCTTAGACTCGTCAAACGCCTGTGTACGGATTCCCTGTCCTTCCTCTACAAAGATCCGGTTGCGGCTGTTCTCGCTGCGTCCCATAATGAAATAAGCTGTCACAGCCTTCGTGCCGTCCGGTGTCTTTCCAATGATAATCCCACGTCCCGGGTAAGCATTGCCTTTCAGTTCCTGCTCGATTGATAACATTTCCATGAATTTTCTCCTTTGCCGTTTGTTTTTCATCGTTCTTTTTTCATTATAACGCAAACCGCCTTTGTTATTCCAGTGTAATCGCCCATCTTTATGTAAGTATTTCTAATGAACATTATGCGCTTTCTCTTATCAACAGCTGTTTTTCACAAAACAAAACACCCTGCCGTCCGTATAGCAGAGTGTTGTTTTCCTCTTTTTCTACAAGAATGACTTGTAGGTTTCCACATTTTTCTCTTCAAATTTGTAAAGTTTCCGCATGAGGCGAAGAATTTCCGTGTCCGCATCTTCATACTTCCTCAGATCCTGTAAGGCATTGGTCACTCCCATGCTGCTTCCCTCAATCAGCATCTGAGCCATGTGGGAGGCGGATTTGTCATTCATCGTCTGAAGGTTGATCATCAGATACGTTTTCAGCCTGTCAAACATGCCGATGGATTTTTCGTTATGTCCCCGCTCTTCCAGAAGCCTTCTGGCCTCTTTGTTGAATTCCCTGTACTTTTCCAGTTGCTTCTCCATACATTCTTTAAACTCCTCATCATCGGAAAGTTCGATCAGCTGGCTTAATGATTCAATCCCCATCTGGGAATTCTGATACACAAAATTTAAAAGCTCGGTATTTCCACTCATTTGGCGCACTCCTTTTTTTGCTTTCTAGTATCTTCTCTTCCCGTGATTTTATGCAGTTTTTTGAAAAAGTCCCAAAGAACAAAGAGTTCCGCTCGCGGAACTCTCGCGCCGAGCGCGGTCGCTTTAGCGACAAATTTCTGCTTTGCGCGAATGCGCATCCCGCGGAGCGTTTTAATAGCTTCTGATTTTGTCATCCTCGTCGTCCGTTGTCTTTTGAATGGAACGGATCTCAACCTCGTAGCTGTAGTCGTCGCTTACTTTCACTTTCACGCGGTCCCCCGCATGCTTTTTCAGGATCGCCTTTCCAAGCGGCGATTCGATGCTGATCTTACCGTCCAGAGAATTGCCGCGGATGGAGGTGACCAGTTTAAAGGTGCTTGTCTCATCATCTTCCGGAAAGTAGACTTCCACCAGATTATTAAGCCCTACTTCATCCGACGCAGACGTATCTTTTACGATCTTCGCCGTCTTCAGCATCCTTTCCAGATAACGGATTCTGCTTTCGTTTCGGTTTTTGTCTTTCTTTGCCGCATGATACTCGAAGTTTTCGCTCAGGTCGCCGTGTGCCCTTGCCTCTTTGACCGCTTCAATCGCCTCTTTGCGGACAACCAGTTTCCGGTACTCGATCTCCTCCTGAATCTTCTTTACATCATGCTCTGTCAGCTGTTCCCGCATTGTCTTTTACGCTTCCTTTACCCGATTTTTTCTGCCCATTCTTTTTCCTTGAATCCCGGAATCACAAAATCCTCTCCTACAAGGAGCGGGCGCTTTACCAGCATCCCGTCTGTTGCCAGAAGTTCGTACTGCTCTTCCTCGCTCATCTCCTTTAAACGGTCTTTTAATTCCAGTTCACGGTATTTCATGCCGCTTGTGTTAAAAAACCGCTTGAGCGGAAGCCCGCTTTTCTGATGCCAGGCTTTCAGCTCCTCTTTGGTCGGATTGTTCTCTACAATATTTCTTCTTTCAAACTCGGCTCCCTGCGCTTCCAGCCATTTACCGGCTCTCTGACAGGTACTGCATTTTGGATATTCAATAAACAGCATGTTGCTTCCTCCTGATTAAATGCGGACCATATCTCTTGTAATCTCTTTGATGGAGGCTGCTCCGCACATTTCCATCGTATCCGCAAGCTCACTTCCGATCTTCTCAATATAAGTACGCACGCCTTCTTCTCCTGCTCCAAAGACTGCTGTCACAAACGGACGGCAGATAAAGACTCCGTCTGCGCCAAGTGCCAGCGCCTTGAATACATCTGTACCGGAACGGATTCCGCCGTCCACGAAAATCTTCATCTTTCCTTTGACAGCATCAACGATCTCCGGAAGTACCTCTGCCGTAGACGGGCACTGATCCAGCACACGTCCTCCATGGTTGGATACAACGATTGCGTCAGCTCCTGCCGCCTCAGCCTTCAGCGCACCGCGCACCGTCATGATACCTTTTACGATAAACGGCACATCACTCATGCTGACAATCTCATGCAGCTCTTCCACGGTCTTGCTTCCTGCCGGAGGTGTCATGTTTTTCAGGAACGGAAGTCCGGCCGCATCGATATCCATGGCAACCGCAAATGCCTTTGCCTGCTTTGCGAGCTCCATCTTTTCTTTCACTGTTTCCAGATTCCACGGCTTGATTGTCGGAATTCCAAGTCCTCCTTCTTTCTGAATCGCCTCACACGCAAACTTCATCACATTTGCATCCACACCGTCTCCGGTCACTGCTGCGATCCCTGCCTTTGCACAGGCAGATACAAGAACATCATTGTAAGTCTGATCATTGTACTTCTCACCATAGTGCAGATTCACCGCCCCTACCGGGCCTGCAAAAAACGGGTACTTAAATGTCTTTCCGAACAGCTCCACGGAAGTATCCGCAGCTCCCCCCGCGCAGATCGTATCCATGTTTACACGGATCTCCTGCCATTTATCATAGTTGCGGATAGCTGTATCACCCACGCCCTTGGCTCCCGGACCCGGTATCTGATTTCTGCATGCCTTACCATTGCAGACCGGACATGCTTTGCAGTACTGGCCGATACAGGTACGTGCTTCTTTTAATATCTCTTCATATGTCATATCTCTTTCCTCCGTTTCTTTTTCCACTTTCTTTATTGTAGCAAACTTCACAGGAAGCCGCAAGAGTACACACATAACATCGGGGACGTGTTCCTGTGCATCGGAACACGTCCCCGAAAATAAATGATATTATGATAACTGTTCCAGTACCCAGTCTACATCGTCTGTTGTCTTTAATGTTTCCAGAAGTGCCGGGTCTTCCAGAAGGGTACAGAGTTTTCCGAGAAGATCGAGATGTTCGTCTCCGATTCCGGCGATACCGAACACAAGCTGTGCTTTTTCCGCACCGAAATCGACGCCTTCCGGATACTGCAGAAATACAATTCCTGTTTTCTTTACTGTTCCTTTTGCCTGGGTCGTTCCATGCGGGATGGCAACGCCCATGCCCATGTAGGTAGATACCAGTCTTTCCCGTTCCTGCATTGCTTCTACATAAGATTCGTCCACGTATCCGAGTTTTACGAGAAGTTCTCCGGCTGCCTGAATGGCCTCCTCTTTTGTTACCGGTTTTTGTCCCAGACGGATTCCGTCCGCAACGATCACCTGTTTTTTGATCGGTGTGTCCGGAATAACAATGTCCGTATTTTCTCCCGCAGGTGCTGCCGGAGCATCACCGGTTGTCAGCTGTACATACAAGGCATCCAGCGCCGGATCCGCAAGGAAATTTCCTATTGTAATCAGCTGTGCCTGCGGCGCTGCTTTTTTCGCGCGGGCAGCAAGTGTTGTCTGTACGACTGCGATATCACAGTCTGCCGGTATTGTATCGACCGATGTATTGGATACCGTAATATCCGGGCGGTCATTTTTGATCCTGTTGCGGAATTTGGTTGCTCCCATCGCGGAAGATCCCATACCTGCATCGCATGCGAAGATGATTTTTTTCACTTCTTCGGAACGTTCAATCGTTCCCGGTACTGTTGTTTCCCCTTTTGCAGCCTGCTTCATGCTTGCCATTTCGTTTTGAGCTTCCTCAAGGCTTCTTCCTCCTGCCATTTTGACAATCGGAGAGGCAACCACGAAGGAGATTCCGGCCGCAATCACGACACCGATCAGTACTTTGACAAGATCATATCCCGGCGATACCATCAGGTAGGCAATGATGGAACCTGGTGACGCCGGTCCGACCAGGCCGCAGTCTGTAATGGTGTACCAAAGAATAGCTGCCATATTTCCAAGAATCGGCGCAACAATCACAACCGGATTCATCAGAATATACGGGAAATAAATCTCATGAATACCTCCCAGAAGGTGGATGATCACTGCACCCGGTGCAGAATCTTTTGTTACCTTGTCTTTGCAGAAGAACATGTAAGCAAGCAGAACACCAAGTCCCGGTCCCGGATTGGTCTCCAGCATGTACATGATGGATTTTCCTGCTTCTGCTGCCTGTTCCGTTGCAATCGGTGTAAAAATACCGTGGTTCAGCGCATTATTGAGGAAGAGAACTTTCGCCGGTTCCACAAACACTGACACAAGTGGAAGCACACTGTGTTCCACAAGGAAATTGACGCCTGCTGATAAAATCATCAGAATCGCGCTCATGAATGGTCCGATTGCTACGTATCCAAGCATAGCCAGAACCATACCGATGATGCCGACCGAGAAGTTGTTGATCAGCATCTCGAATCCTGCCGGCATATGTCCGTCCATCGCTTCGTCAAACTTCTTGACACAGAATCCTGCCAGAGGACCCATTACCATGGCCGCCATGAGCATTGTAATTTCCGTATTGCTCATAATCGCACCAATTACTGCAATGGCGCCCGCCACACGTCCGCGGTCGCCGCCGATCATACGTCCTCCGGTTGAGGCGATCAAAATCGGGATAAGGTATGTCAGCATCGGACTGACCATGCTGTTGAATCCTTTATTCGGGATCCATCCGGTGTCGATAAAAAGCGCGGCAAGAAAGCCAAAGGCAATCAATGCACCGATATTCGGCATTACCATTGCCGATAAAAATTTACCAAAACGCTGTATGTTATTTTTCACAAATCCGTCCTCCATTCACTCTCAAATCTTCAATGGAGAATGGGTTCAGCTATATCATTTTCCTGTTTACAGGACCTGCACGCCGTATTTCCGGCATTCCTCCAAAAATTCTTCCGGCAGTTTCCCGTCAGAGACAATAATGTCAATATCGGCAAGTCCGCAAAAACTGAAACTGCATTTAACATCAATTTTGGAAGAATCCATCAGGGCGATCACCTGATCGGACTGTCGGATCGCGGTCTGCTTTAATAACGCCTCATCGCTGATGCCGCAGGAGAAACCTACCGACGGATGAAATCCTGTGACCCCTAAAAACGCCTGGTCAAAATTCACCCGCTCAAGCTCTTTGATGGCGGAAATTCCGAACACGCTCTGGCTGTAGCGGTTCAGCCTCCCTCCCGGAAGCATTACCGTTGGTTTCGTAAGTCCGGCCAGCTTCGTTGCGCAGCTCAGTCCTGTTGTATAAATCAAATAAGAGTCATCCGGAATCTGTTCCGCAAATGCCGTAGCTGTACTTCCCGAATCCAGAAACACTGTTGTATCTGGTTTCAGCAACGCAAGTGCCTTCCTTGCAATCTCCTTTTTTTCCGAAATGTTGTGTACAGATTTACGGTTCAGAAATCCATCTGTTCCTACGATGACCTGCACGGATTTCGCCCCTCCGTGTACACGCAGGATCTTTTTTTCCTCATCCAGTGCTTTCAGATCTGTACGCAGTGTCATCTCCGACACATTTGGAAACTTCTTTTTTATCTGAGCAAAACTGACCGTCTCTTTTTCATTGATCAGCTGAACAATCGCATTTCTGCGCATTTCCATTGAATCCATATATTCCTCCTGTCCATGCCGGGACAACACAGACAGGCTGTCCTGACACAATTATTCCTGAATAAAGTTTTTAAGAAGATACTCCTCCGCTTCCGGACACCACAGTCCATTGTGAGCATCTACAATATCCGCCAGATCAACCAGACGCTGATCCTTTGTTTCCTCTCCTTTTGCACGCAGATCAGAAAGCGCGGTAAGAGGCATGGAAAGATGTGTGTAAATCAACTTCTTTCCTCCAGGGATCTTTGGCAGATTCAGAGTTGTTTCTGCTGCAGAATCCAGTCCTCCGATATGGGTAACCATGACTGCCGGATCAATTCTTCCTTCCGCTGTCAGCTCCAGAGACTCGATCATATCAGCTGTGTTTCCGCCTGTTGTTCCCATTACATGAGTAGAATTATAATGTACATCATAGAAGTTCATAGTTGCACTGAATTCTTTGTCTGTAGGACCTGCGAAGAAATTCAGACAGCCGTCTCTTCCGAGAATCGCGCTGGACTGTGTAACAACCTGTGCAACCGGAGCATAGCAGAGTACATCGTCATATCCTGTGCCTCCTGAAATTTTCAGAAGCTCTGCAACCGGATCTTCCAGTTTTCCAGTATTTACAAAATGAAGCTCAATGCCGTCCTTTGCAGCCTCTTCCGGCGGGAAGAGAGATGCTGCTCTGTCCAGACGCTCCTGATTCAGATCTGTCACGACAATCATGGACGGACGGATGTCTCTGTGAAGCGCGTAGGTCAGTGCACCAAGTCCCATCGGGCCTGCTCCTGCCATAATCGCAAGCTTTCCGCCCTCTTTGATTCCCATCTGGTGTGTATATACGCCCATCTTCGTATGATAAGCAGCATTAAATGCTCCGATACTGCAGGACATCGGCTCTGCCAGAGATGCTTCATAGTAGGCACGTCCCTTGTATTCCAGAAGGCATCCCAGCTCCATTACCTCAGACGGAATGATACAGTATGTTGCATCTCCTCCGAAGAATTCGTAAGAATATCCCGGGCTCCACATTGTTCCCTTATAGTTCAGAGCCGGCTGAAGAGTAAATTTCATTCCCGGTTTGAACTTGTCCTGATGGTTCTTTCCTACCTTTACGATATCTCCCGCGAACTCATGTCCCATGATTGCCGGATGCTCTGCTACATCCTCATGCACACGTTTGTGTTCGGTTCCAAGAATAGCACATTTGTATGTAGACATACAGATACTGTCTGAAACCACCTTTACTAAAATCTCATCATCCGTAATTTCCGGAAGTTCAAATTCCTCCAGACGTAAATCATTTGCCGCATGAAGCCGTACTCCTTTTGCTTTCATAATAAAACTCCTTTCTTTATTTTAAATAAATATTTTTCTCTTTGCAACCGCTATCATCTTTTCAAAGCAGTTCTCAGATCGTCCTGAATACCACTTTCGGGAGCAGTGTTTCCACTACTTCATATTCCGCCGCCTGTGTGCCGCTGCACATCACGTTTGCCGCTCCCACTGCCGTGGAAAGTCTTACTGTCTCCTCCAGAGTCTTTCCTTCTTCTTCCGATACTGCAAGTGCTGCAACCACACTGTCTCCAGCGCCCACGGTGCTTCCTACCGGTACCTTCAGTCCTTCCGCGTAGATCGTTTTGTCCTTTGTCACATAGACAGCTCCGTCTCCTCCCATGGAAACAACAACCTTCCCGATCCCGTACTCTTTCATCAGTTCCGCAGCCGTTTCAGCTATCTCCTCCGGTGTCTCAAGAGCCCGTCCTGTCAAAGCACCAAGTTCATGATTATTCGGCTTGATCAGGTACGGGGAGGCTTTCAGTCCTGCTTTCAGAAGATCCCCGTCCGCATCCAGAATTACTTTCGCACCCTTTTCACGGAATGCTTTTGTCCAGGTGTAATAAGTATCTTTCGGAGATCCTTTTGGCATGCTGCCGGATATGACAACAATATCCTCTTTCGTTACTTTTGCCAGAAGTTCTTCTAAAAGCTTCTCCAGAATTTCTTCCGACACGGTCACTCCCGGTTCATTGATATCCGTATTCGTATGATTGTCCGGATCAATGATTTTCATGTTGGTACGCGTTTCACCCTCCACAAAGTGAAAGAGGGTCGTAAGTCCCATCTCCGTAAGGGCCGAAAGGATCGCTCTTCCGGTATCCCCGCCCAGAATTCCTGCGGCAACGCTCGCTCCTCCAAGCTTTTGAATCACCTTTGAGACGTTGATCCCTTTTCCTCCTGGATCAGTCCTCATAGATGTTATCCGGTTGACAGCATCAACGGTCAGAGACGGAATTTCCACCGTTTTGTCCAGTGCCGGATTCAACGTTACTGTGTAAATCATAATACCCTCCTTTTGTTTCAACAGTTTATTTTCATTGAAACAACAGTTTCTATATACAGAATAACACTTTTTACGATAATGTCAACTGTTTTTTCAACAATTTTTATATTTTCAAAAGTCACATACTTTTATTTCAACAGTTTTCATTGCCATGTCACATCCTTTTATATGATCCGTTCCTGTTTTGCTGCAAAAAAACTCCGGTCTCCGTAAAGATGCCAGCTGCATCTTCACGGGAGACCGGAGTTTTCCGTCCCGATTGCTTTTTCACTTCTGTATTTTATCTGTCTCTAATCGCTTTCCTGCGGGAAATACTGGCCGAACAATTCTTCCATCTTTTCCGTAAGCTCCTTTTCCATCTCCCGGTAACGCGCCAGAAACAGGCTTCCCTGTTCCGTCAGTTCGCTTTTTCCTCCTGAATTTCCGCCGTTATGGGAACTCAGCAGATGAAATCCCAGCTCTTTCTCTGCCCGTTTTATGATTTTCCAGCTTTTAGAATAGGACATTCCCATCTCGTTACAGGCCCCTTGAATAGATCCTTTCTTTTCTATCAGTTCCAGAATCCTTGCTACCCCCGGGCCAAAAAACCGTTCTTCTTTTTCCAATGTCAGCCGCAAAGCCGGCCGGATCTTTTCTTCCATTACCGCACTCCTTCGATGTTTTCTACAAAGTTCCTGAACTACATTTTAATCTCATGCTCTGCTTTTGTCATCATATTCATTACCCAGACAGACAGAAATGCAATAACCAGAATTACCGCCACGTACACTGCCGCCCGGTCCATATTGCCGCCTGCAACTTCCGAATAAACAGCAAGGGGCAGGGTCCTTGTCTTGCCGGGAATATTTCCCGCCAGCATGGCAGTCGCCCCGTACTCTCCAAGACCTCTTGTCGTTGATAAAATCATACCGGAGAGAATGGACGGAAATGTGCAGGGGAAGAGAATCTTCCAGAGAATTCCCCATTTTCCGAGCCCCAGCATCTTTGCTTCCTCGATCATATTCTGGTCAATCTGTTCAAATCCCGCTTTTGCGGAGCGGTACATCAGAGGGAAGGACACGACAACCGCAGACAATACTGTCGCCACCCAGGAAAAGGCAATCCGGAAACCAAAAACTTCCTCCACAAAGCTCCCGATCGGGCGTCTTGCCCCGAAAAGCCATAACAGAAAGAAACCCGCGACCGTCGGAGGGAGTACAAGCGGAATGGTAAGAATCCCGTCCACCGCGGCTTTTAGTTTCCTGCCTTTAATAAACATGACTGCCCACGCTGCCAGAATCCCAATGACAAAGGTAATAACAGACGCACATACCGTTGTCTTAAGCGAAATCCAGACCGGAGAAAAATCCATCTCCTGTTCCTCCTGCTACTCGGCGCTGCGATAATCCGCAAATCCATAGGACTCAAATACGGACACCGCATCGTCAGAGATAATAAAATCGTAAAATGCCTTGGCAGCCTCCTGGTTTGGCGCATCCTTTGTCATTGCCACCGGATACAGAACCGGAGATTCCAGTGAATCAGCCGGCGCCTCCGCCACCACTTTGACTTTGTCTGTCGTTGCCGCATCTGTCGCATAGACAATTCCACAGTCCGCAGAAGACTCCGCCACCCAGTTCAGCACTTCCGTAACATTCGTTCCAAAACTTGCCTTTGCTGAAACCGTATCCCAGAGACCAAGATTTGTCAGTGATTCCTGCGCATACTGTCCCACCGGAACGCTCTCCGGATCCCCGACCGCTATCGTACCTGCATTGGCGATATCTTCAAAAGAGGAAAACTCTGCGTCGGAGGAAGCCGGGGTAATCAGTACAATCTTGTTTTCCAGCAGGTTGACAATCGTATCGCTGTCAATCATCCCCTCCTCTTCCAGCGCATTCATCTGCGTCGGCGCTGCTGAGAAAAAGAGATCTGCCGCAAGACCGGACTCGATCTGCTGCTGCAGCTTTCCGGAAGAATCATAGACACCTTCGATGTTCACATCCGGATACTGCTCCTCAAATGCCGGAATCAGCTCCTCTTCAAAGGCATATTCCAGGGAAGCTGCAGCCGCAAGCGTCACGGTTCCCTCCAGATTACTCCCGGATGTTCCATCCTCTTCCGTCTGCGATTTATTGCTTTCGGAAGCCTTGTCGCCGTCCCCTCCGTCCGAAGACTGGCATCCCATCATTGCAAGTCCCATTGTTGCTGCAAGAAGCAGCATCATTACCCGTTTTTTCATAGATTTTTCTCACCTTCCTTTTTGGCATTTATCTTGCACACTCCGACTCGGATCCCCGAAGAATTCCAAGCCCGTGCTGTACACTCTCCAATATGATCTCCATACTTTCCCGCACTGCTTTCGGGCTTCCCGGAAGATTGACAATCAGCGTCTGTCCCCGTATGACCGATGCTCCACGGGAGAGCATGGCCCTTTTTGTATATTTCATGGATTCGGCCCGGATCGCCTCCGCAATCCCGGGTGCGTTGCGCGTCATGACTTCTATCGTTGCCTCCGGCGTCGTATCCCGTTCGGAAAATCCGGTTCCGCCGCTGGTCAGAATCAGGCTGACCTGCCGCTGGTCGCAAAGCCGGATCAGTTCTTTTTTCAAAAGTGCCTTCTCATCCGGAAGAATCAATTCCTCTACCACATCAAATCCAGCCGCCGTCAGTCCTTCTTTCATAGCCGGGCCGCTTTCATCTTTGCGTTCCCCTTTACTTCCTTTATCGCTCATCGTGATCACTGCCGCCGTAAACGGCCTGTCTTTGGCCGGGAATTCGACGGTCATCATACTTCCGGTCTGAATGGTTCCGGAGGAAAGGACTTCGGCAAATACGCCCTGCACCGGCATGATGCACTCGCCCATCCGATGGTAAATCCGGCAGTGGGTATGGCACTCCTTCCCGATCTGTGTCATCCGCAGAACCACATCCTGACACCGGAGAATTGTCCCGACCGGAAAGCTTCTAAAATCCAGATCCTCCACGACAAGATTTTCCCCGAACGCTCCGTCCTGCACATCCGCGCCTCTGGAATTGAATTCCTTTACTTTATCATAGGAGAGCAGGCTGATCTGGCGGTGCCAGTGTCCCGCATGGGCATCTCCCACAATTCCGAATCCCTTCTCAAACTTTGCTTCCGCCACGGCATGCTTTTCGGTTCCGCGCTTTTCACTGATGCAGATCGCCCGCACTCTGCCGGCGGTCTTTCTTTCTTCCATCTGTTATCCTCCTATCTCATTCATCCTTTTTTTCTCACTGATCTGATCCGGCTCTTCAAACCGGTGCCCGGCCGGCTTTCTTTGTCCCGCCGCACGAAAAATCTTCCGGATCCGTTCCTGTTTTTCCTCCGGCGTTTCCCCGCTTCTTATGACAGAGCGCAGATCTTCCGCATCTTCATAGCAAAGGCAGTATTTCAGCTTTCCGGTACTTGTAAGACGCAGGCGGTTGCAGCTTTGGCAGAACTTTCCGTGAATCGGAGAAATCAGTCCCGTCCTCCCAAGGAATCCCGGAATCTGCATATACACTGCAGGCCCAAATCCTGCACCTGCTGCCGGTGCCGCCTCCTGAAGATCCGGATACCGGTTTTTGATCATCTCAAGCACCCGCCGGTTGTCCAGTCCATGGTACTCTTTTCCGTATCCGATCGGCATCATTTCGATAAACCGTACATCCACCGGCCACTTTTCCGAAAGACGTGCCAGATCCAGAATTTCCGTCTCGTTGATTTCTCTGGCTGCCGCCACATTGATCTTGGTCCGGATCCCTGCGCTGACACAGGCTTCCACCGCCTTCAGTACTTCCTCCAGGCCGTCATATCTGGTAATCTCCCGGTACTTTTCTCTCTGCAGAGTATCCAGGCTGATATTAACTCCATCCAGTCCTGCCTCGAGAAGATCCGGAAGAAATTTTCTCAGCCAAATCCCGTTCGTCGTCAGCATAACCGTCTCAATTCCCGGAATCGCTTTCAGCATCCGGACACAGTCCGGACATCCTTTCCGTACAAGAGGCTCCCCGCCTGTCACACGTACATGACGGATTCCTTCCTGTGCCGCCACCCTTGTAATTTCACGGATTTCCTCGTAAGTCAGGATCTCCGACATCGGCACGGAATCAATGTCATGGGGCATACAGTACCGGCACCGGAGATTGCACCGGTCTGTAAGGGAGATCCTGAGATAATCAATCTTCTGCCCGCTCATAGTCTCCTGATGCACCACCTTTTTTTCTGCATAGAAAGATATCTGTCATTTCCATGCTTTTATCTACCGCCTTGCACATATCATAGATTGTAAGAAGCGCCGTATTCACTCCGGTCAGAGCCTCCATCTCCACGCCGGTCTTACCCTCGCAGCGCACCGTACAGACTGCCCGGATGTATCGTTTCTTCGGATTCCGGTCCTTTCGTTCCCCGATCATCTCAAAATCCACGGCCACTTTCGTCAGGCTGATCACATGGCAAAGCGGAATGATCTCACTTGTCTTTTTCGCTCCCATGATTCCCGCAATCCGGGCTACCGAAAGGACGTCTCCTTTTTTCATGCTTCCTTCCAGAATCTTCTGATAGCACTCTTCGGACACACCGATCTCGCCCTGTGCCGACGCCTCCCGTCTGGTCACCGCTTTTTCTCCGATATCGACCATCACCGCGTTTCCGCTTCCATCAAAATGTGTAAATTCCATATCTGTTCTCCCTACTTTCCAAATCCGCAGTTCGGATAGGTGCAGACCGGGCAGTTCAGACACAGTCCGCCCTCTCCGAGATGTGCAAGCTCCTCTGCGGTCACCGGATCATCCGCCAGTACTCTTGGCAGTACCAGATCGAAGATCGTCCTCTTTGCGTACATCACGCAGCCCGGAAGTCCCATGACTGCCTGACCTTCTTCCATATAAGAAAGCAGAAACATGGCTCCCGGAAGCATCGGAGCTCCATAGGATACGATCCGTGCGCCGGAATTTTTAATCGCAAGGGGCGTCCTGTCATCCGGGTCTACACTCATTCCCCCGGTGCAAAGCACCAGATCCGCTCCTTCTCCGAGAAAACGCAGAATCGCCTCTGTCACCATCTCCGGTTTGTCATCGCATACGGCATGTCCGATAATCTCCACCGGATAATGCCCGAGCTTTTCTTCCAGTACCGGAGTGAAGGTATCTTTGATCCGTCCTTTATAAACTTCGCTTCCGGTCGTGATGATGGCAGCCTTTTTCGCCCTGAAAGGCAAAATCGAAAGGATCGGCGCTCCGCCGTTTTCCTCCTGCACCGCTTTTTCCGCTCTGTCCATCTTGTCTTTTCCGATGACAAGCGGGATGACACGCATCCCTGCAAGCTTGTCGCCCTTTTTCACCTCGGTATTACCGTGTCGTGTGGCAATCATCATTTCCCCCTGGGAGTTTACCCGGTAAAGGGCTCCGGAATCCACTTTCAGAAGTCCGTCCGTCTCCGCTGTCAGCTCAATCTTACCTTCCTTTGCTTCCGACGCGCTCATATACCGGAAGCACTTTACTGCTCCGTCAAAGGCCGCCTCCGCACTGCTTCCTCCCTGACAGATCCTGCGCAGAATCTCGGCTCCTTCATCTTCGTGAAGCATCCCTTCTTCCTGCTCCCAGACATACAGATTCTCCTTCCCCACACTTAAAAGAACCGGAATATCCTCCCTGGTGACAATGTGTCCTTTTCTGAATACCGGTCCTTTCTTTTTGTCCTTTATAATCTGCGTGATGTCATGGCATAAAATACATCCCTCTGCATCTTCTGTTCTGACTAATTTCATGTTTCTTCTCCCCGTTCTTCTCTTTGATACCGTACTGTTTTTCAAAACATAACGACTGGTACAAGTATAGCAGAAGATCAATGCCCTGTAAAGCGTTCTCTTTCTGTGACCTGGTCACAGAAATTTCCTCAAATATGGTATACTATAAGAAAAAACCGAAAGGAAGGTCTGCTTATGTCATATACAAAAATTACACAGGAAGAAGCAAAAAAACTGATGGATGAGAGGGATGACATTCTGATCGTCGATGTACGAAATCCGGAAGAATACGCACAGGGACATATCCCGGGGGCCATTAATGTTCCAAATCCTTCCATCACCAACCGTGAAATTCCGGAGCTTCCGGATAAGAATCAGGAGCTTTTAATCTACTGCCGTTCCGGACAGCGCAGTAAAATCGCAGGAAAGAAACTAGCCGTCCTCGGATATCAAAATATCAAAGATTTTGGCGGTATTATGGAATGGAAATATGAGGTGGAATAATCATAGACGAAAAGGTGGACACTACCGGTACTTCGGTACCGCAGTGTCCACCTTTTCTGTGTTTCCTTTATTGTTTTGTACAGAAGCTGGCGGACCGGAATGGTTTCCTTCTCCTCTCCTGTCTTAAAAGATTTACAGCAGGAAAGATCCCAGATTTCCTGAAAATAATTCTGAAGCTGTAGATAAGATCTGCCTTCTCCCGGCACGGACTCGTATACGAGAATATCACGATCCATGTTGTAGGACTTCTTATATTCACCGAGGAAAATGTCATCGGTATTTCTTCCGCGAATTTCTGTGATGCAACAGCTTTCGAGAGATGTCTGTGCTTCATCATGCCTGACACATTCAAATCTTCAATGGTTATATAAGATGGCTTGGTTTTCACGATCTCTGCTACCGTTTTATTGATATAGTCAGTACGGATGTTATCTATCTTACGATGAAGTCTCTGTACTTTCAGCTTTTGTTTTTTGTATATTCTTTTGAGCGGACTCTCCTTTCTTTAAATTCTCATATTTGCGCGAGAGGCATCTTTGCTCTCTACGCAGTCTCTTTTTTGTAAAATCTATACGAATAACTCTGCATTGTGCTTTTGTAAAAAATGCAGGGATGGCATCCTTCAACCCATTCCTGCATCCTGTAATTTTCTTCTATTTCTATTTTTTCTAAAACGTCATTGTCCCTGACATGACGATGGTTCCGTCTGTTTTCACACCTGCGATCTGGTAAGTGTCTCCTGTAGATTTTTGATACATTCTGATATCATCACCATAAAAGCTCTGTAATACGTATTCCATATCGGAAACATCCCGTTTTATTTTTGCGAAAGGATCCAGCGCAATTTTCTCCTCGCACACAACGTCCTGCGGCATCTCGATGTCGGACAATTTCCCTATTTTCTGTTCTTCCAGATGAAATACACAACTTTCCAGTCTTCCCAGTGCGTAGACTTCATTTCCAACGGATACCTTCAAATCCTGCCAGATTCTTACTTTGTCCTGCTTCTCAATCCATGTTTCCATATGGAGCGGTCCTGAAAAATCCGCCTGCTTGATTACGCGCATTTTGTATTTTGTGTACATCCACGCCATGCCGTATGTTTCCGGAATTTTCGAATCAAAACTGTTCTCTACTCTTTTAATGCAGAATTCGCCCAGCGTCGAAACTCTACGCCTCGTTTAGATTTTACACGATAGCCGACGGAGATAATTACGTCCGATGTATAAAATGGAACTGGTTGCTTTACTCCAACAACACGCATTTTTTGCGTGTTGTTTTCTCTTATGAGTTCTTCTGAGAAAACATTATTTATATGTTTCCGAATTGTCTTTTCATCACTTCCAAATAATACAGACATCTGATTAGCACTAAGCCATACTGTATCACTTTCTATTGACACTGGCAGCGCAATACTCTTATCTTCTGTCTCAAATAAAACAATTTCTTTTTCATACCCCATAAGTTTCTCCCTCCTTTCATTCTACTCCATATCACTTAAATCCTGCAAATACCCATCTAAACGTTTCCGTGCACCCGGGTCAAGCCTTTCATATTTTTGAATCAACTCATATTCTCTTGAATTTTTGTCAATCACAACATAGTCCATCTGCTTATATTCCTTGGGATTTTTACTATCCGTCTCCAACAGCAGCTCATATGGAGAAATTTCCAACACCTCACATATGATCATAATCTTATCCGCAGAAGGATTCGTTCCCTTTCGCCTCCAGTCACTGACTGTACTCTGAGATATACCTGTTCTTTTCGCAAATTCAATTTGTGACATTCCCTTTTCTTCAAGATATTGATAGATTCGTTCGCT